>JACCDU010568164.1_pt1 | contig 93613 bp, 93 predicted proteins | sample 7446081 | NCBI WGS metagenome assembly JACCDU01 (sample SAMN15323447, study PRJNA562643) | freshwater metagenome | isolation source: river surface water | place: USA:Blue River Watershed | collected 2017-08-17
ACCAACAGCTGTAGTAGGAAGCTTACCATTCCATTTATTAATCTTCATATACTCTAGGATTAATGGATTCAAAGATTGTGTTAATAAACGATTGGCTTCTGCCTCACCTTTAGCACTGACTACAGTTGCTTCAGCGTAAGCTTTAGAAGAGATGATTCTTGCATCAGCTTCTGCTCTAACCTTTTCCAATTTAGTTTGAGCATTAAGTTTAGCTGACTCAAGGTCTGCCTTTGCTTGTTCAATCTGAACTTTCTTAGTTGACTCTGCTTTAAGCAACTCTCCTTTACCTTCACTTTCACGATCCAGTCTGTCCTGCTCACGCTCATATCCACGACATGATGTAAGACTTAATGCCACTAGGGCTAAGATAAAAAATACACTCTTTTTCATTTTATGTAATTGTTAATTGGTTACGGTAATGTAATTGTGTCTTGCGTTTTTAATGCATGTACAAAGTTACGCATCTCATCTACTGTAGAAAAGTATTGTTTGATGGTGTTATTGTTATTCATTGTCATAACAATATGTGGGCGTTGGTAAACATCTTCACCGTCACAGTAGATATTTTTGTTTTTATTATTGAAGTCTTCAATAGTATCAACAAACTTATCACCATCCATGAAGTAATGTTCAAAGACACCGGTCTTTGTTTCATACATTGGAACTAGTCCAAAGAATTGTTTACCAACCTTTACTTTATTGGTGCCATAGTACAACCAACGGCTTGCTCTTTTCTTTTCACACATTTCTATGTGAGCTATATGCTTGATAAATACAACTGTCATGACTAGAATTTATAAATGTAAGTAGTATCACATTTGCTACCATTGCACTCAATGTGTACAATAGGTTTCTTTTTGTATTTGTATTCACGTTTGGTTACTGATGCATCACCGAATCCAATTGCCATTAGCATTAGAGTCATTCCAATAAATCCAAATAGAAGTAGATGTTCACGTTGTTCATCAAGTGCATACATCAATACCATTGCTACAAATAATAACATCATTGCAGTAAAAAATATAATAACCATGATTACTTGTCCTCAATATTAATGTATCCAACAATAACACCTAGACCTGTAAAGGCACTAGCTGTGTATATAATTTCAGCTTTACCAACTGGCTCCCAGTTACAAGTAACAGCTTTGTAAATGCAACGGATTTCTCCGAATGCAATTGCTCCGATAATTAGGACCGTTAAGATTAGTCCTGTTGCTTCATTTTTCATACTAATAGATTAAGAATTTTCAAATATAACTATAAAATCAACAAATCTTCTATGCTGATTATAGTTACTGTATGTCCTTTAAGATTGTGATTGGTTAAGCTGCCTTGTACAGCTATGCGTTGGCCGATCTGTAATGATTCAGCGATTGCTTTGTATTTTCCCCTTGCACTGAGTACATGTGAACAGTTATCTGTATTCAGAGTAAACATTTTAGTGTTGTTTATTACTGGATGTGTATCTGTTACTTTACCGATGAGGTTTACGATATTCATAAGCGTTGATATAAAAGGAGGGCTACTTGATTCACCCTCCTGTACATTTGTTAACTAAAGTATCTTTCATTGAATGCATCTTTGATGCGCTCTAAAGCTTCCACTCTTGTTAACTCTGCCATTTCTGTATTAACAACTGTTACTCTTGCCCATGATGATGCAGGATAATACTTAAAAGAACTTCCTGCTACATATACTGTAACGTTGGCAAGATTAGCTGCTTGAAATTCATTGACCAGGAGCTTAGCTTCTAAGGCTTTGAGCTTTGGTTCAATTTCTTCAATGGTGATCATATGCCTATTGCAGGATCATTGTCATTGAAGTTTGTAGGAGTTCTACGCTTGTAGGCTGGTTCACTTGTGAGCTTTTTGAATAGGTCTTCATCAGCAGGTTCCGCTGGTCCTAAAGCTTCTGTACTAGAAGAAGCATATAAGAGAGAAGAAGATAAGAGGAAGATGTAATAGAGTGCTATGAAGATTAGCTCCGTTGTAGAGAATGTTTGAGCACTGAGTGGAGTTTGTGTAAGGGCATAGCATATTGCTTGCATTACAGCGTAGCCAAGGAGTAAAGAACCTGTGGCATATTTGGTGATGTGAAGGATTGTTTTCATAGATTTAACTATATTAATAAAATTGATAATGGAATTTGGGGATTTTGGAATAATGATGAATAGAGGGGTATGAAGTCTCTCTCATACACATAAAAACCCTCATAATATGTAAAAAACCTACCATGAGAGTTTAATATGTAACTGATTGATTATTAATCCGTTAAGATGCCTTATTTAAAGCCCTTATTTAATTAAAAATCTATCCCTTGTATGTATCCTTGAGAGATAATAAACGGGAGTTCAGTGGTTACAATGCAGTGATCTTTTTCCCATTTTACTAGGAATTGTACATTGTATTGTAATGCTAATAGTCTGAACTGATAGTACTCACGTGGAGTCATCTGAACATCTACTTTAAGTTGTTTGGTGTAATCTACTGGTTGTGACATAGTTATGATAGTAAAAGAGTTATACAATCTACGTTTATTGTGGCTGATGATAGTAACTGGAGAGCCAATCCTGCATACTGTGGGACTGTTGCTCCGCGGGAGTTTGAACCGAAGAGGTTCAACCTACGGAGTATCAGGGATTTAGCCTAGGCGGCTTAAACCGGAGGTTTAAATGAGCCGACACCATGCATACCATGGGAACTGTTACTAAAACACTGTGGGAACTGTAATTTCTAACACCTTGATAATCAGGGTGTGAGTCTACTTGCTCCACACGGTGGAGACAACCAATTCTTCCTACAGTGGGCATCATAAAAACAAAGGGGTCCGAAGACCCCCGTGTTTAGAGCATGTTAGAACAAGTCAACTTTAGGAAGACTTGCTTTGAATGCTGTATCCATGTCCTGAGTGTACAGGCCGTGAACATCTGCTTCAGCTTGCTTGCGAGAAACACCCAACAAGAGCATACGCTTCTTGATTTCTGTTTCAAGCTTGGACTGAACATTATCAATCTGTTGGTTAACAGATGAAATGATCTCTGAAGCTGAATAGTTCAATCGCGCAGAGAACCCACCATATGGTAAAGATTCCAATGAGTCTGCTTTGAATGGCATAACTGTGCCAATTTCAAGTTTAGACTCAATTGCAAATAGACGGCTGTCATTGCAATATACATTGGTATCACCATAGGTGAACTTGAATCCCTTGCGTGAACGACCTGCATAAGGCAAGTTGAGCAAAGCACCGAATTCCTCAGAGGTAGTAACACCAACAGGTGCCACAGTAGATGTTGCTACAGGTGGTGTAACAACTTCTGGTTCTGTAAAATCAGCATGACTGCGGATTTCAGATACCAAATCATTCAATTCCCCCTCTGAAAGAGAATTGATTTTTGTTTTTGTCATGTTGGTTGACAAAAAAGATTTGTTAGCAATAACAAATTGACGGGTTGCACTTAAAGTTTGCATAACTAAAAAGATTTGCGCTCATGAAATGAGCAAGTTTAAAAATGGTGTCCACTATTCACGCAAGTGGACTGAACGTTGGCTTGGCATTGACCTGCGAAGCAAGGTGCGATAGCACTAAAGCCGAAGGCATTTGGTTTAGGATAGAGGTGATGGGTTCTGCCTGGGTGTGTGTGATGATAGTAAACACCACTACCACCACTACCCACACTCCTGCCTGTGTAACAGTGGTGATCAGTAAAAGAGTAGGGCCGAAGCCCACCCTTTAGTGTCAATGAGCGTGAGGCTTAGCCTGTGCGCGCTTAATGTCTTTTGAAACATAGACTCCTTTTGTGTGACACTGTTTAGATGTACCACAAGAGGTTAAGAATAGGAAGACAATGATGACAATCATTGTGTACAAGTAGTACATTCCAACTGAAGCTGATCTCTTAGTCATGGCTTTTTTGATTTAATAAGTATTGGCTATATAACAACGCCATAACCAATACTGTGATTAATACTGAATTCATTTGTTCTCTTTGAACAATGGATACTTAATGTTGAGGAAGAAGATCCCTGTGCTCAACGCAAATAGATATACACCTAAGAACAGTTGTTCATTGTTAGTAGAGATGACTACTTGGTAAGCACTTGTTGCGGCCATAATGACAACCAACAACATAAACAGATTGTTTTTCATACTAAAAGCTTTAAAGGGTTTGAATAAATTCACTTGTGAATTTGAGTTTAGGATAAAGGATGCCATAGATGACTCTTTATACAATGCTAATACAACACTCTCTCTGGGTCCGGCCTGCCTCCGCTCCTCCTGGTCTTCCTCCTCCCTGCGTGTGGCTCTCCGTGCCCTGCCTGTGGTCTCCTTGGCTCTCTCCATGAACATCTCTTCCCCCTGCAACATTTTGGTTCACCCCTGCCTGAAACATTCCTGCCTGTCTTTTTTACCCAGGGGGTACCCCCACTTGCCGAGAAGGGTGGGGGGTCTGGAATAGAGGGACCCTCCCACAGGGGATCACATCTGATTTTCAATATACCCAGAGGATGGTATTGTTGTTTGTGTAAATGTTTTTACATTTGTGTACTCCACCGCCACTTGTGACGGAACCCCGTGGTAATACCGTTGCCATGGAACTCAAAACCGCCCTGTGTATTTTATTACATAGGCTATAGAACCAGGGACGCATCTCATAAGAACTGCGCACCAGCCTCTGGTCTTCTCGTTAATGGGAAATGAGCTCTGCTGCAGCATCTGACTGACGAGTCATAACTGCTCACCTCTATAACCATTAACACCCCCTAGCAAGCCTGCTTGATCAACAGAAACTACTAGGGGTTTCTTTTCTCCCTGCAAAAATTGTAGGTGTAGCTGGTCAGAGGCAAGTCCTTGCAAACTCAATACCTAAAGTTGAGCAGCCCACTTACGGAGTGGGCTTTTTTTTACCCATGATATTTTTTGGTAATGTGATTTAGATTTGTATTTTTGTCTATGGAATATTCTGAATTGCTACAACATGAGATGGATAACAGTGATTACTGGTATACTGATCCTAACCTGGCAAAGCAACAAGCCCACAATGATTTTATCAGTCCTTTTTCAAGAGTAACAGATTTCTGTAAAAAGTATGATGCTCCTTCACCTGGTATATTTAATCTTATGACTGCAGCAGCAACTATAAGAGAACTCAAATTCTTAAAGATGAGAGGTATCATCACTACAGAAAAGATGATTGTTTTATATAAAATGACTATCAGTTCAGATGGTGAATCTAATGTACTAGCTGAAAAGTTGATTAAGAATTTTATGGAACAGACCAAATGAATACAATTGTAATTGATACTGTAGAGTTACAACCCTATGATCATGATAGAGTAATTGTAGTGTCTGGCCATAATGCAGATGAGGTCATTGCATGGTTTAAAGAATATAACAGTGATCCCGGAAGCAATAATCTCAAAGAAATCAAAAAACATTTTGCATGGGTCAATGAAATGATTGGTCATATAGAGGACTGTAGAGAAGATTTAGCTGGGATGGATAAAGATGGTGGGTCTTCTACTAATGGAATGTACGTGTGGGAGAAACTTAAAAGTTATCCAGGATCTACATTTAGAATGATTATTCTCAAATACGGATTTACCCCATCTAATCCACATAACATGACTACACTAGCTCATGAGGTGCTACATCTATGTCAAGAGTTTCTACCTAAATTTCTAGATAGGAGTTTGGAAAAGGAAGCTGAAGCTTACTTTCATTCGTACCTAATGGAAAAAATCTATTCGCTTTTCCTTTAGGAGAAATTCTTTATATTTGTTTGAATCAAAACTCATAACAACATGGCAAAAGTTAGCAATGGAACATCAGCGAAATTAGTTTCTCCTAAAGTTTCACGTCCAGGAGTCCACGCGAAGACTAAAACATCTAAGTCAAAAGGTAGTAAAAACTACAAGAAAGCGTACCGCGGACAAGGTAAGTGATTACTCCCCCTAATATATAATATAGGGGGAAACACTTAACTCATTAATTATCATCAAGTTATAAAGATTGATTGCACCCAAAAAGGTGCAAAAATCAAGAAAAAACGCATTTTTTGCACCTAAAAGGGTGCAAGTATGAAATATTATGCTACCTTTGTTATATGACAAAAGCGGTAGTAACTAAAAAGAAGATGTCCAACTTAGTGGATATGGAAACCGGGGAGGTATTGGCTCCGGATACTACAGTAAATATCAAGAATGAAGATCTTGTTATTGTAAATAGTGAAGAGTATGTGATCATTGATAGTTCTGCTCTCCAATACATTCTCTCAAACTTTAGCCATGTGGACTATGGTCGCATCTTAAAGATGGCAGATATGACCAATGGTACCTTTAATATCCTTTACCAGGACCGTAAATTTCCGCATACTGATTTAACTCTGATGGCAGAGTTGAAATACACTAGAAACAAGTATGCTGATTTTATGAAACGCCTTTACAGGAAGAGTGTAATCAGTTACATCTACACTGTCATTGACGGTAAAGAATACAAGTACATCATGTTGAACCCTAACCTTGCGCGCAAAAGAAAAACCATTGACAAAACATGTCTGGCCTACTTCAGCAAACTTGGAAACAATCCGGAGCCATGCAACAAATAAAACAAGGTCTGCCAGTAAAGTGGTTTAATGATGGAGATATTCTGGTAACTGCAACTGAACCAAGTGTTCAATGGTATTTAAATTCGGGCAAACTTTCTAAAATTACTACAGGAAGTGATTTTGAAGAATGGACACCAAAACCAGAGGATTTGTTTTACAAAATGGGATCTGTTTTTGAAGAGTGGTTAGTAATAAAATTGAAGATTGCAAAAGAAGAAGAAAAAATAACAGATGCGGAATATGCTAGATTAGAGCAAATGATTAACTCTGAAGATGCTGAAGCTGTAAACCTAGTTAGAATACATTTAGAAAATTTAAATAAGTAGAGATGTTGAACAGCTTTATAAAAATTGTTAATGGCTACCGAGTAAGATTTTACAGAGTTACATTTTGCATTGGGATTAGTATTGATCAAATTACTCCGGAGTACTACAGATTCAAAAATTACAGAATCATAGGTTCACTTAAACAGGAGATCATCAATCACCAAAAAGAAAAAGAGGTCAAGAATATCAAAGAAAATTCTAAGAGTTTGCAGACCAAAAATTATAACAAACGCGCAAGAAATAAGAATTGATATGTGGATATTTGAAGGAAAAGAATTTACTGATGAGATGATCCCGGAAGGTGCCGTAGGATTTGTCTATGAAATGATGGCAATCATTGATGGCAAACCGGTGCGTTACATTGGCAAGAAAAACTTTTATGCAGATGTAAAAACCAAATTGGCAAAGAAGGATCTTCCTACAGATAAAAGACAAAAGACTTACAAGCGCGTGCGCAAAGCTACTTATCAAAACTACTTCAGTAGTAATGAAGTGTTAAAGCAGGCTAAAAAGAATGGAGTTTTGATTAGAAGAGAAATTCTAGAGATCTGCTTTAGTAAATTAAATCTATCTTATTCAGAATGCAAATACCAATTTGTATTGGGTGTATTGGAAAAAGATGAATTCCTAAATGGGAACATACTCGGTAAATTCTATAAACAAAAATGATATGCAAGTTAAAGTAATGCACAGATCTCAAAAAGATCAACTACAAATTTTCAATGAAATCTTAGATGAAAACGGTTGTCAATACAAATTGGCTTTTGATGAAGGAGAATTTTGGATTTCTAAAGACAATGTTTGGGTAAGAAACAATGAAAATTCTCACTGGGAATCTGGTAGCAAATACAAATATAATGAACCAGGATCAGTGCATCAAAATGTATTGTTAGATGACATGCATCAAACATTTGAAAGATGTATGGAAGTAGCTATTAGAAAAAACAATGACTACGGAGGGTCCAACAACAATCCGTTTGCCAATTTTGAAAATGCAACAGTTGCCGGTGTGACTGTAGAAAGAGGGATCTTAGTTCGCTTAATGGACAAGATGTCACGCATTTCCACTTTGTTGGAAAAAGAAGCTATGGTAAAAGATGAAGCAATCACAGACACAATTGAGGATGCTATCAATTACTTGGCAATTTTGAAATCGTATATTAACCAAAAAAACAAATAACATGAATGTTTTAGTAATTGCAACAGGCGTATGCCTAGGAACCTTAGCAACAATAGGAATTGTCTTTGTTGTAGAATATGTAATGGACAAAATTAAAAATGATTAATATGAAGTATATTAAGAAAACAGTAGCCATTGAAGCCGTCCAATTTAAGGACGCTTCTTTGGCAAGCATGGATGAACTTTCAGCATTTATGAATGGCACCCAAGCAATAGTTCATAGTTCTGGTGAACCTAAACTTGAAATTGAAACTTTGGAAGGTACCATGACTGCATCACTTGGTGATTTTATTATGAAAGGTGTTAATGGTGAGTTCTATCCGTGTAAACCAGACATCTTTGAAAAGACTTACATCTCTGAAGAGAATATTGGTCAACTTTCAGATGGATACCATACATTTGATGAGTTGTATGAATTCAGAAAAATGTACAATGCTGCTGCATTTAATGCTTGGGCAAAAGAAGGATTGTATGATGTTCACAAGTCAACTCGTCACAGTGATGGCACAGAATGTTTTGGAGGAGGTTGGTTCATTGTGATGGCAATTCTTCCTAAAGGACAAGTGTCTAACCACTATCGAATGGAAGACTGGGATTTATTCCAATGCCCTGAAGAAATGATTGTGAAATACCCGTATGATGGTCATACAGCGCAAGATGTGCTAGACCGTTTAAAAGATGTATCTTTAACACCAAATAAATAAAAAAATGGAAGAAATGAAAAACAGAGAAGTGACACTTGGAGAAAAAAGATGTCACGTAAACTTCAATCCGTCAGCAGATGACAAGATCAGTCAATTTAAAAGAATGATGGCTAATGCTATTGACTTTATGAATGATGAGTCAAATGCTTCAACTGATCCAGAGGCAAAACGTTGCTTTAGCATTGCAATGACTGAGTTGGAAACAGCACAAATGTATGGAGTAAAAGGAATTGCTAAAGGATTGAAACAATAATGGAAGCAAAATCATTACACAACACCACAGCCAACGGTGCCAAAAAGAATGTCAAGGATATTGTTTTTTGGGGAGATGGTGATACGTTCAAACTAATTTCTAAAGCTTCATCTGAAGCAGAAGGATGGATGAAATCCACTAAGGCAATGCAAGCTGGACATTCAGTAGTAGTACAAGTAACTACACAACAGCGCAATGCTAATGGATCTTATTCTATTTCAGATGCATTGACAACAGTTGAAAATGCAGAAATTGTAGAAATTAAGGAAAATGGTGAAGTTATAGCTCGCCACATTCAACACAAATTATTTTAAAAAAAAAGTTATGCAAAAATGGCAAGGAAAACTTGTATTACTGGATAAACCAGTTTATGAGTCAGCAATCAAAGGTCTAGAGTTAAGTCCAGAAGCACAAGCTTCAATGGAAGCAGATCTAGTAAAACATTACACACGCCTTAGAGTGCATGCTGTAGGAGAAGATGTAAGTTTCTGTAAAGCTGGTGATGAAGTGTTAATTACACCGCGTCAATTGTCTTACTGTGATACTGTAGAAGTAGAAGGTAAGATTAAATTTGTAGCTCAAGAATCTCACATCATTGGATTGTATTAATAACTACTACAAGTAAATAAAAGCCCTGTTAAATTTTAGCGGGGCTTTTTTGCTTTATTGAACTATATTTTGTATATTGTACTAAAGACTAAAAAATTATAAGATGTTAAATAACAGCATTAATTATTTCAATTTGATCAAAAACAAAATGATCAAAAAGACTGTAGATAAATCAGACTTGATTACACTTGGTGTTCGCGATACAAATTTTAACAATGACTACAAACCAGTTGTCATAACTGGTGAAGATTTTGTAAATAACATTACAGAAAATGTTCTGGATGTTATTGTTATTCCTCCAGGTGCTACTGGTGCAACCGGTGCCACAGGACTTCAAGGTCCCGCAGGTCCACAGGGAGCAGTTGGTCCTGCAGGATTAACTTGGCAAGGTGCTTGGGTTTCAGGTACAAGTTATGTAGCTGATGATGCTGTTGGTTACGGTGGTGCTTCTTACTTTTGTATTTTGGCAACAAACGGAACTACCAATCCTGCAACTGATACAACTCATTGGGCATTGTTAGCGTCACAAGGGGCAGTAGGTCCTCAAGGTCCTGCTGGGGCAAGTGCTGCAGGTATACGAAACATTGGTACAATTGTAGAAGGAAATCCAGTAACTGGAGGTGTTGCCAATCAGCATTATGCTTCTGCAAGTATTTTGGTTCCTGCAAACTCTTTAGCTACTAATTCAGTAATTCAAACTTCATGGGGTGTTTATCGTATAGGTTGGAATACAGTGCAAACAGGAATTTTCATTAATACTGTGAACTCATTAGTTGGTGCAACAAGAATTGCAACAGGTGCCAATGGAACAAATGATGGAGGTTGGTTTAGAAATGAAAGAGATTTCCAAAAAATTGGAAATAAAATCTTTGGTTTTAATTTTAATCAACAAATTGCAAATGATATATCATTTACAAACAATACCAGAGATGTTGTAACTATTGATCCAACAGTTGATTTGTACATCATTTTTACAATATTACAAACCAATCCTGCAGAGACTGCTACAATTAACAGAGTGCGCATGGTTGAGCATACTTAATCAGTAATCAAATCTCTTCTAAAGGTCTTGCTAACACAAGGCCTTTTTTTGTATTATTGCTTGCTTAACTTGATCTTTTTTTGTATATTAAAGGTTATGGGTGAATTTTCTAATGAAGGCGTATTGACTGTAGGAAAGAATGTTTTATATAACAATCTTTCTAGGACTACCCTTGGTAAAATTCTAGATTTACAATTTCATGACCCAAATGGATATACACTTAGAGTGAGTATTTTTGATTGGGCAACAAAGAATACAATTTTACTTTACCAACAAGAACTTGATGGCGGTGATACTTTAACAGATGAACTAGATTATGTATTTAATCAAGGTGATCAGTTAATTGTAGAAACAACTTCAGCAACAACAAGTTTTTACATACACGGATTGAATTAATGAAAGTTGTAGATAAAAATGGTTTTTTAAAAACCGTAGGATTACGCGGACCTCAAGGTACAACTGGTATCCAAGGTGATCTTGGTATACAAGGTATTCAAGGTCTTGATGGTTTATATGCAGCTCAAGGCATCCAAGGAACAACCGGTGTTCAAGGTAATACTGGTATTCAAGGATATAAAGGTACTCAAGGAGTACAAGGTACAACTGGTGTTCAAGGTAATATAGGGCACCAAGGTATAACCGGAAATCAAGGCGTACAAGGACTCAAAGGAGTTCAAGGTAGTTTTGGTATTCAAGGTTTAACTGGACCTCTTGGTGTACAAGGATTACAAGGCATTCAAGGTGATCTTGGTCTTACAGGTGTACAAGGATGTTGTGGTGCCCAAGGTATTCAAGGAATTCAAGGACCGCAGGGTATCCAAGGCATACAAGGAGGAAAAGGTATTCAAGGCGCAATGGGTTGCCAAGGTTCACAAGGAATCATTGGTAGTCAAGGCGTGCAAGGAAAAACCGGCATACAAGGTAGTATAGGAAATCAAGGGACAGTCGGAGCGCAAGGAATTCAAGGCGTACAAGGAGAAACTGGAGTTCAAGGTACTCAGGGAGTTCAAGGTACAATTGGAAATACTGGCTCTCAAGGTGCCATTGGTAGTACCGGTTCACAAGGTGCCATTGGTTTACAAGGATCGGTTGGTGCTACAGGATCACAAGGAATTACTGGCTCTCAAGGAGCACAGGGTACGGTTGGTTTACAAGGTTTAACTGGATCCCAAGGTATACAAGGTCTTATCGGCAGTCAAGGAATACAAGGATTAATAGGCATTCAAGGTACAGATGGAATTCAAGGAATCCAAGGATTAGAAGGCCTCCAAGGTATTCAAGGTGAAGTTGGTTTACAAGGTGTTCAAGGAATACAAGGGCTCGAAGGTTTACAAGGAATTCAAGGCTTGCAGGGAATTCAAGGAACTCAAGGTGTACTTGGTAATACTGGAGCTCAAGGATCAATTGGATCTACAGGAGCACAGGGTGCTATAGGACAACAAGGAACTACTGGATTTACTGGGTCACAAGGTGCTCAAGGTATTACTGGAGCACAGGGTATCCAAGGATTACAAGGTGTCCAAGGCACTCAAGGAATCCAAGGAATAAATGGTATTCAAGGAATTCAAGGTTCGATTGGAAGTCAAGGTGCAATTGGAAATACAGGTTCACAGGGAAGCACCGGTTCTACTGGATCTCAAGGAGCAATAGGTAGTCAAGGTACAACTGGCGCAACTGGATCCCAAGGTATTACCGGATCCCAAGGAGTTCAAGGTATTACTGGTATCCAGGGACAAACTGGTCAAACAGGGTCTCAAGGTGTTACTGGTTTGCAGGGAATTCAAGGTATCCAAGGGTTAATTGGCTCTCAAGGTACACAAGGACTACAGGGAATACAAGGCCTTCAAGGAATACAGGGAATACAAGGTATCCAAGGAATTACCGGTATACAAGGAAATACCGGAGCACAAGGTTTAACTGGACTACAGGGAGCAATTGGAGCACAAGGTGCAATAGGAAACACTGGATCTCAAGGTTCAACCGGATCTACCGGTAGTCAAGGTACAACGGGTAGTCAAGGTACTGCAGGGTTAAATGGATCTCAAGGGATACAAGGCATTACCGGTTTAACTGGAGCACAAGGAACAACTGGACTTCAAGGAATCCAAGGTATTACTGGCTTACAGGGCGTGCAAGGCATTCAAGGTTTACTTGGTTCACAAGGTACATCTGGAAATTCTATAACATTAATTGGCAGTGTCTCTACTTCTACAGCTTTACCCGGTTGGCCAAATTCATATACAGGGGCTATAGGTGATGGTTACATTACAACTGATACAGGACACTTATGGGTTTGGGATGGTGCCAATTGGGATGATGTAGGAAATATTACAGGACCGCAAGGTATTCAAGGCACAACTGGATTACAAGGCATACAAGGCATACAAGGCATAACCGGAATTCAAGGACTTCAAGGAATACAAGGGATTCAAGGCCGTCAAGGAACAACCGGTATTCAAGGTTCTATTGGTGCAACAGGCAGTCAAGGAAGTACTGGTAGTACAGGATCTCAAGGAGTTACTGGTGCTCAAGGAAGTACTGGTGCTACCGGGGCACAAGGCATACAAGGTTTTATTGGTTTAACTGGCGCACAAGGAACAACTGGCTTACAAGGATTTACTGGTTCAACTGGTGCTACAGGAAGTCAAGGAAGCATTGGTGCACAAGGGTTTACAGGAAGCCAAGGGACTACTGGTTCTACTGGGGCAACTGGAGCACAGGGAACTCAAGGAATACAAGGGCTAATTGGAGCACAAGGCGCAATTGGAGCAACTGGAAGTCAAGGGACTACAGGAGCAACTGGAAGTCAAGGAGCCGTAGGTGCACAAGGATCTACTGGAAATACTGGTAGTCAAGGTGCTATTGGATCTACCGGAGCCCAAGGCGCAACTGGATCTCAAGGTAGTACTGGATTAACAGGAGCGCAAGGTATTCAAGGAATAACAGGTAATACAGGCGCAACAGGAGCCCAGGGTATACAGGGAATACAGGGAATTCAGGGTCTACAAGGACGACAAGGTACTATTGGATCACAAGGAAGTATTGGAGCAACCGGTTCTCAAGGATCAATTGGTTCTACTGGGTCTCAAGGTGCCATAGGGCAACAAGGAACTACAGGAGCAACTGGCAGTACCGGAGCAACTGGTTCCCAAGGAAGTACCGGAGCAACAGGAGCAACTGGTGCGCAAGGCGTTCAAGGAATTCAAGGTATACAGGGTATTACAGGTAACACAGGTGCTACTGGTTCACAAGGTGTTCAAGGTATTATAGGTACAACTGGAGCCACCGGATCACAAGGTGTGCAAGGTGTGCAAGGCAGACAAGGTACAACCGGATCAACTGGTGCAACAGGTTCACAGGGTGCAACCGGAAGTACTGGTAGCCAGGGAGCTGTAGGAAGTCAAGGCACCACGGGAACCACTGGTTCACAGGGTGCAATTGGATCCACAGGTGCACAAGGCACAATTGGAAGTCAAGGAGTTTCTGGTACAAATGGATCTCAAGGAATTCAAGGTTTTATTGGAACTACAGGAGCAACCGGACCCATTGGACCACAAGGAACAACTGGTGGATTAGGTCCACAAGGAGCTACTGGTGCGCAAGGTAGTACAGGTTCAATCAGTGTACCTGGAAATGACAATGAGTTATTAACATCTGATGGTGCAGGAGGCGTAAATGCTGAAAATGGTGCACAGTATGATGCAGCAACTGGAACAATGATTGCAGGTACTGTAGGAGATCCTGCAGCATTTGGTGTTACTATTGATTCTGGAATTACATCAACACTATCTAACTTAGCGAGTTGGAATTCTCCTACAGCTACAGGAGACATATTATATAGACAAACTTCTGGTGAACAATTGACTGTTGGGCAAGTTGTTTATATGGATAGAACTGATAGAAAATGGTATCGTGCAATTGCAGGAAATGGAGGTTCTGTTAATTTATTGGGTGTTTGTTTAAGAAGTGTTACTGATCCAGACATGGATGTAGATATTCTTATTCAAGGTTTTTATTCAACAGAATTTCATGATCAATATGGTTCTGAAAATCCGGCAGTGCCTTTATTCATAAGCGATGCGGCTGCAGGTAATGTTTCAGAAAGTGTACCTACAACTTCTGGCGATATTGCTAGATTAATTGGTCATTGTTTTTGGAATACTGCACAACATCCTTATAGTTTATGTATAATTAGATTTAATCCAGATAATACTTGGATTGTAATATAAAATAAAAAGTTATGAATTTAAAATTTGAATTTCATCCTGATTACGGCAGTCCAATAAAGACTAATGAACTTATCCAGTATAAATTAATTATAACAGATCCTAATTATGGATATATACATTATCAAAATTCCGGAAGTACTACACTAGAAAAATTAAATGATTTATTGTCAAATTCAGATGATACTAAATCAAGTTATTTAGAAGTTGATTTTTCAATGACTTATTATGACTCTAAGAAAAATGTATTTTCATTTATGCATATTTCAAATCAGTCAGATCTTCTTAACATTTTTAATAAAAAAGTAAAAAATGGTCAAGTAAATTCAAGTGTAGGAGAAATCAAAACTAACAATTATGAATCTTACGGTGAAAAATTTGTAATATACTTGTTAACTGAAGAAACTGTAAAAGGTATAATTGATTGGGACAACTCATTATATGATATTAACGCAGATGATTTAAAAAATGAAATTACATCATTAACAACGCAACTTGAATTAAATAAACAAGTACTTGAACAAAAGAAAAAGTTATCAGCAGAATTGATCTATATACAAAAAGATCTTTCTAAAGCAGAAAACGAGTTAAGTAAAATTGATGTAAATGCTTTAAGTAATTTGTATGTTGGGTATACATCACTTGCTAAAAGTACAATGACCCCTGATGTAAAAGAAAAGTATAATGCTATAATGAATATCCAAAAGAATTGGAATATTTTGGCTGATAAATTAGGATTACCTATTATTAAATAATTTGTTATGAGTATTGTAAATAATGTAAAAGTAGTTCCTGGAAAAGTAATACCTGTAACAAGAACAGAATTGCTTGACCTAATTACTAATGATGCATTAATCACTAATGCACACTATGAAATAAGTGGAGTTTGTGCATACTTTTTTAATGGTGCAACAATTATTTTGCAAGCAACAAGCGGCTCAACGTTAAATCAAACAGGGACTGGTAAATTTTATACACCTAACTATCCACAAGGAACTTATTTCAAAAAAATATGGAATAATCTTGTTGTGGTAAATATAGCAAATGTTTCAGGAGGCCCTGGTTATTTTTATGAAGGGGAAGAAGTATCGCTTAGTACAGGGGGTTCTGCTGTTCTTATTACAACTGAGTTAATGGTTCCTATTAACAATGCAACAATAAGTCCTAATACTACAATTACAGGTAACTGGGGAGGAGCAAGTGGGACTATAACTTCTACATATTCTGAAAATAACATATATCAAGGAAGCAATGTTATTTATGGTGGTAAATGTTGGTTAAATCTGACTGGAAACATGGGTTATGATGATTCGCAATCATTAGGTGTTTGGAATGGAGGATTAGCTTTAAATTCTGGAGATTGGCAACTTATAAATTATTCAGACTTAAATTATTACAAACTAACAGTAGATACCGTAGTATATGATTACACATATGATATTATCATCTATAGAGAAGACTCGTATGGAAATAAAATATATGAAAATGGAGGCAATGTTGAAAGTGCTCGTTTATATGGTACAAATGGTTTGTTGTATGGATCAAATATAATTTATGCTTCTTGGGGAGATCCTGCATTTCAAGGAAATGAAGTTTCTAACACAGCTTCTTTCCAAACATTGAATAACATGATGAGTTTATTTAAATTTAATAAAATTGGAACTAATTGTCAAATTGCGCTAACTTATAGTAAAAATCAATGGAACAACTCACCTCAAAACTGTTCAGTTTTTGGTAATATGCAATTTAATGAATTTAAAAATAGTTCATCAATAAATGGTTTTAATGGTAATGGATATGTAAGTAACAATGTATTTGATCGTGCTTCTATAGGTTCATGTCCAAAATCACAAATAACCGATAACTTTTTTATAGAAAGTAATATACGCAATTTAGGATATGTTTACTTAAACATGGGTAGTAACAGTGGAAGTTTTTATATAGAAGGGAATTATGGAACATTAAATCAAAATCTTCAACTTTACAACAATGAAGGAAAATTAAGTCTTTCAGGTAATAATATAATTGGCGGTCTTTCTTTTTATAACAATCATTTTGGTGATATAAAAAGTAATGGAACAAGTATGAGTAGTAACATCTTTAACTCATTCAGTTTTCAAAATAATAAATTTGATAATTTTAATTTTTACAACAACTCTTTAAATAGATCAAAATTTAATGATAATTGTTTATTTAATGTTGATTTTAATTACAACACACTTGATGCAAGTAGTTACAGTGGATATGATCCACAAGTTGGTATTAATGGTTGTAGCAATGAAACTAAAACTATTTTATCATTTACAACTTATAAATTAACAATTCAATATAATAATTTTCAAGGTCGCTCAGGATTAGCTAATTGCAAATTTGAAAATGTTATATATTTTACAAACAATACTTTTAATTCTTCCAAAGTATTTCAATGTTCTTTTATAAATAATTCAGCATTTACTGATAATGTTTTAACATCTTCAAATTTTAATAACTCGCTTTTTAATTCTACAAATTTTGCACAAAATACATTTGATAGTTCATCATATATATTAAATGCAATAGTTGGATATATTGCTTTAAATAATGTAAACAGTTCAGTAATTCAAGGAAACACAGGAGGTTCACACTCTTCATCTTCATTATTTAGAAATACACTATCTAGTGGATCCAATATAAAAGATAACACGTTTGTTGTATATGGAGGCATTTCAGACTGTCAGCTTACTTCAAGTAATATAAGCAACAATAATCTTTCAGGTTTTATTACTACTACACGATTAACTTCTGCATACATTGAAGTTTGTAATATTTTAGCAGGTGCAAGATTGCAAATTAGTAACGGTGGAAACGGAGTTGCAAACCAAACAATTATTAAATTAACAGTAACAGATGAAATATCTTTGCCAAATGCAATCAATTCAAATGCAAAAATATATGATATTAATTATGCAAAAAGATTAATTTTGCGAACAGGTGTTACACCTAAAATTGAATATTTTAATGGTACAAATTTAGTATATACTGATTACTTTAATGCATAAATAAAAATGGAACAAGCACCAAATACAGGTTTAGTTATAACTTTTGATGGAGATAGAGTTATAAAAACAATACCCTCAGTGGATATTGTAAGAAGTTCAATTACAGTAATGCGATTTACTGATTTTCCAATTGAAAAAAAAGTAATAGCCTATTGTGCTGATCTTGTAGGTGAAATAATGTTGTGGGAAGGGGAAGCCTATGACGCTATAGGAGACTGGACAAATCAAGATGCAATTGATAGAATTAACGAATTGTATCCAGCATAACCTTAAATAATTTTTATATTTGTTGGACAATAAACCAACAGTATGAATAACTTATGTAAAGTTGCTCTGGAAAACGGAGGCTCTGTGAATCAATTATTGATTCCTGCAAACATGACTGAAGGATTAGGACTTACTAATCCTTCTCTTGTTTTAAATAATGGTGAATATTTATTGAATTTGAGACATGTTCAGTATTCATTATATCACAGTGAAAATCATCAAAACTTCCAAACCTTATGGGGTCCGTTGGCTTACTTGAATCCTGAAGATGATATTTCATTAAGAACTACAAATTATTTGTGTCAACTTGATAAAAATACATTAGCCATTGATCAAGTACACAAAGTTGATACAACAAAGTTAGATGTTAAACCTGTTTGGGAATTTATTGGACTAGAAGATGCTAGATTAACTACTTGGAATAACCAAACCAATTTAATTGGGGTCCGTAGAGATACAACTACCAACGGTGAAGGAAGAATGGAAATTTCAGTTGTCAATGATAACTGGGAAGAGATTTCTCGCACTAGATTAGAACCACCAACACCATCTTATTGTGAAAAGAACTGGATGCCAATTCTTGATATGCCAGATCACTTTGTCAAGTGGACCTCTCCTACAGAGATAGTCAAAATAATTCCAGAAACTAATAAAACAGAAACAGTTTTAGTAAAAGAGCAAATAGCAAAATTTCCAAGGGATTTAAGGGGAGGGTCACAGGTAATCGCTGTAGGAGACTATAGAATTGCTATTACTCATGAAGTTGATCTTTGGCACAATGAGCAAGGTAAAAAAGATGCTCATTATTATCACCGGTTTATTGTTTGGGATAAAGATTGGATTATTATTTCTCAATCTGAAGAGTTCAAGTTTATGACTGCAAATATTGAATTCTCTTGTGGGCTAACCTTTGATGGAAATGATTTTATTATTCCTTTTGGTTTCCAAGATTCTACAGCTTTTATTTTAAGACTACCAAGAGGTGTATTTGAAGAAATGACAAATGTTTATTTATTTGGAGAAACAAAATATGTTTCCAAAGGAATTACACCAAGTAGTGTAGAACAATTCATCAAGGATCCATTTAATGCAGCAAATAATTTTAAACTGGGTGAATTTTATTTTAACCATGGGCACACAGCTTCAGCATTGTCATTTTATTTAAGATCTGCAGAATACTCTAAAAATAATGATTTGACTTATGAGTCATTATTGATGGTGGCCCGCTGTATTGCTACACAAGGACGAAGAGGAACTACTGAAAAAGGATTATGGTTAAATGCAATTATTCATAGTCCAAATAGACCAGAGGCTTATTTATTTTTAAGTCAATGGGCGGAATCCAACAAACAGTACCATGAAGCATATACAAATGCTTGTATTGGTTTAATGTTTAAGAATAACTCAAAAACAATTACCAAGAATGCAGAGTATCTTGGATTTTATCAGTTGGAGTTTCAAAAAGCAGTTACGGCTTGGTGGATTGGAAGATCACAAGAATCAAGAGATGAGTTTATTAAACTTGTAAACAAAGGAACTACAATGAGCCCTAAATACCAAGAATTGGTACAATCTAACATCACTTCTCTTGGTTCTGGGCCTGATCCTTTCCTTAGATACCACAAAGGTTTCTACAATGATTTAAAATACAAATTTCCTGGAGCAGAAACAATTGAAAAAAATTATTCTCAGACTTACCAAGATATGTTTACATTAACAATGCTTGATGGTAAGAAAAAGGGAACATATTTTGAAATTGGTGCTGCTGATCCATTTAAAGGAAGCAACACCGCATTATTAGAAGAATGGGGTTGGACTGGAACATCATTGGAAATTTTACCACATGAAGTTGAAAAATTTAAAGCGGCCAGAAAAAATGAAATCATTCTATGTGATGCAACTAAGTTTGATTACTCAGTATTAAGAGGACATATTGATTACTTGCAAGTAGACTGTGAACCACCTTCAACAACATTTTTAATTCTTACAATGTTACCGTGGGATCAATGTACGTTTGGTGTAATCACCTATGAACATGATCATTATACTGATGTTTCTGGGTCCTATAGAAAGAAATCTAGAGATTTTTTATTAAGCCGCGGATATGTATTAGTAGCAAGTAATATAGCACCAAATGAGACCAGTTGTTATGAAGATTGGTATGTACATCCAAAACATGTAAAAGAAGAAATTATCAAAATCATGTTAGCTGCAGATGACTCAATTAAAAATGCTGAAAAATACATGTTTGGAAAAATTTAATTTGTTTGGATAACTGAAAGTTTTTGTGTATATTATATAAAATGACACTGAACTTTTAGTGTCAAAAAATATACACTATGTCTATTATTAAGTCAGATGATAAAAACACCAATTGGCAATTTAATGTGCTAAAAGGTCTTCAGTCTTTAAGTAATTTATTGACTACACTTTCCAATAAAATTAGCCCTGTTGTACCCATTGAAATTACACCAGTAATAATATTTGAAAACAATACACAAAGTACACCAAGCGTATTAAATGAAGCTGTCAAGTCTATAACTTTTGCTAGTATTGGAACTGGACCTGCTGCTATCTCTTTTGACGGAGGTCTTATATTTCAGGAATTAAAAAATGGAACTGTAATAAATATGGATGCAGGCGGTGTTAATAATTTTTATGCTGCTGGAAAATTTTCATGGGATACTACTTTAGCAGACTATCCTGGAGCTGAGTTACTGATTACCTATAATAAGTAAATATCATGGGATCAAAAATAGAACTTCCAAAACAAGAACCATTAGAAAGTGGTGTCAATATCAAAACTATTAATGGTAATACATTATTAGGTTCTGGTGATTTAGCAATTGCAGGTGGCAGTGGTACATACGGAACACAAATTGTAGTTAAACCTCAAACAGGTGTTTATTATTCTACTAATCCGTTAAGTGGCTCAGGAGGTACAACAACAACCGCTGCAAACAACATAGATTTATTTCCATTTACTCCCAAAAATACGATTAGTGTTGATGAATTTAGAATTGAAGTAAATACTATTGTGGCAGGTGGATTAGCTACAATTTTGATTTTTGATGATTTAAACGGATTACCTAAAAACAAACTACTAGAAAGCACTAACTTAGATTGTTCTACATCTGGAATGAAAACATATACTGCTAATTATACGTTTAATGCAGGTACAACTTATTGGTTAGGGGTGTCAGTAAATGCTAATATTGGTTTTCGTTCTAATAACACATCTTTTGCATTGCAACACCATGCGTCTTCATCTGCTATAAACGTTCAATACAGACAAGCACAAACATTTGGAAGTATTCCTTCATCAATTACTATTTCACCAAACAGTAATGCAAGTTCATTGCAACCTGTAACAATAAGATTTAGAGCAATATAATTATGGCACAAGTAAGAAATGAAATATATGATGAAAACGGATTAGTTTCTGTTGAATTCATTGAAGTAGAGGGACCTACTGTTGAAGAACTCATTGCTCAAAAAGAAGCTGAGTTGTTGGCAATGTATAATGAATTACAAGCATTAAAAGAAGCTAATCCTTCATAAAAATTCAAATGAAAAATTTATTATACATATTGTTATTTATTTCAGTTACCTCTTGTTCATTAGAAAAGAGACTGGCTAAATACTGCCCGTTGTGTACACAAAAAGACAGTACTGAAAAAATTATTGAGTACAGAGACACAACAATAAATATTCCTGGAGAAACACTTTATATTCAAGACACATTATATTGTGACTCTTTAGGTAATGTTGTTTCTAAGCTTAACGGTATACTCAGAGACAAAGATGGTAAAATCCTAAGTCTTCAGACCAAACTTCAAAACAATGTGTACACTTCTAAAGCTACCACAGATCCAATTATCAAAGTCATAAAAGGAAATGATGTATACCACACTAAAGTAGTTACAAAAACATCTAAACCGGAGAGAATAAAGTACATTCCTTCTTGGGTAATCTTTTTAGCCTATGTAGGCGGCATTAGTTTGCTGATTATAATCCTCTACATTGTATTTAAAATTATTTCAAGTAAAGTACTATGAAAACTAAAATAACTCTCCTTATAGTGTCTCTTTTTTCATTTTTTGCCCCAATAGAATTATGTGCAATTATATTAATGGCTATCATTTTTATAGACACAATTGTAAAACTAATTTCATTAAAGAAAATTGCCATTACTGAAAGCAAAAAATACAAAGATGTCTTTAGATCTAAAATATTAAGAAGAGGGTATATTTTTAAAGCTGCTGGATATTACATCTTGGCTCTGGCTTTATTTCCATTAGACTATTATGCATTGACTCCATTTAGTAATGGGTTAATTAAAGTATTAGGATATTCATTTAGTGTTCCTACACAAGCTGTTTATACAAACATTTTACTTTGCATATTTTCAATAATGGAGTTATCTTCAATTAATGAAAACTGGTTTGATATTACCGGAAATAATATGCTTAAATCTGTTTTTGGAGTGGTTAAAAAAATAAGAGGTACTATAGAAAAAGTATCAGAAACTTACAAGAATATCAAAGATTGATGTATGAGTTATAGTTTTTTACAGGAGGAAAAATCCCCCAAAATTTTAGTTGAAGCAGTAAAGTTGCTTGGCACTAAAGAGATTGTAGGTAAACAACACAATTCTGTAATTATGGATTGGGCTAAAGAACTTGATTTAAATAAAGTTTATACAGCAGATGAAATTCCATGGTGTGGACTATTTATTGCATATTGCGCACACAAAGCTGGTGTACAGGTTGTAGATGCACCTCTTTGGGCTTTAAATTGGGCCAAATACGGCACTAAAGCAACTGAACCTATGTTAGGAGACATTCTTACATTTAAAAGAGATGGAGGAGGTCATGTAGGCATTTATGTTGGAGAAGACAAAGACTGTTATCATGTACTTGGTGGAAACCAAGGAAACTCAGTTTCAGTGACAAGAATATTAAAATCAAGATTACATCAGGCAAGAAGAACTGCATGGAAAGTTGCACAACCAACTAATGTGCGCAAAGTTTTATTAGATGCTAAGGGTACCATTAGTAAAAATGAAGCTTAATTTAAATCCATTTTATCATGAAATTTAGAAATAACTGGAAAGTAACTAACAAGCAATTTGATAAGTTTAAAATTAGAATAAGACTTTCATTTGTTGATTTCCTTTGGATTGAACTAGATTTTTCTAAAAAGTTTTATATGTTTACACTATTAAACTTTGCAATAAAAAATAAGTAATGGCTAGAAATTCATTAGCAGGCAAATCTACAGGTACCAGCAAATCTGCAAAATATTTTGCTTCACACCCAGAAGCCCGCAAGAAAAAGAATGCATACAATACTGAATATCATGCATCACCTTCTCGTGTTAAATACAGAGAAGAATTAAATGCTGCAAACCGTAAATCAGGTACTTATGGTAATGGAGATGGTAAAGATAAATCCCACACAAAGAAAGGAACTTTGGTGAATGAAAAAGCATCTACAAACCGCGCCAGAAACGGAAAAGGCAATAATCCTAGAAGAAGATAATCTAATTTATTAGTTTGCGTATCATCAATTAAAGCTCTCAAACTGAGGGCTTTTTTTTTATTTAAACATTAATTAGTTAAACATTTTTTGTTACATTTGACCAGTAAATAAAAAATGTTATGTCAGAAAAAACCAACCAAAATTCAGACAGAGAGTACACAGAAGCTGAATTACATGCAATGCGCATGGAAACATTAAAGTTTTATGCAGAGCAGAAAAAAATGCTTACTGCTGAATGTGATGTTCAAGAACTTAGAGCTAGAATTAATAAAGCAAAATTTGAATCCATGGAGTATACTTGGAAAATGATGCAACTTAATATGGCTTTTAAAGAAGTTGATGAAACAGACCAAGAAAAAGAAAACTCAGAAGAAAAACCAGTTACTGAATAATTATGGCAAAGGCATTAGTAGTAAATAAGCAAGTGCCGCTATCTTTATTTGATGTGATAAAGTTTCAAATTAACATGCACTGCTTTACAAATAAAATCAGATTGAGTCCGGCTCAACTAGACTGTCTATCATTGTTAGGCATGTATGGTGATATGAACATGTCTGATTTTTGTGAGCAGGTTGTAATGAATGAAATTTTTGGAAATGTTCAAACAACTAGGAATTTTATTACAAAATCAGTTAAAGAAGGTTTGGTGTCAAGAAGTGGATTAGGGAACAAAGTTGTTTCTTTAAACAAAGACTTGAATGTTTTAACTCAAGGTACAATTTTACTTAACTTAAAAGTTTATCACGTTGAGGCCAACGAAGGGTAAAGAGCTTATTAAAAAAACAGCTCAGGATTTGAATATCTCTGAAGAAGTAGTTGCTGATGTAGTCAACTTCTATTATAAGTGTGTACGCGCTAAAATAGAATCACTAGAGCATCCTACTATTTTTTTACATGGTCTTGGAACATTAAGATTAAGTAAAAGAAAACTGAAAAGAGATATTGAAGGTTTGCAAAAACTTCTTGCCAGCAACAACCAAGAAGACTTTAAGAAAGTAGTAAAGTACAATCTCTCTAAAGCTCTGCTGGATAAGAAAGTAAAAGCTTTAGAGATATGTGAAATTTATTATAAAGAAATTCATGAAAAATATCATAGCAATCTGGAAAAACAAAGGGGAGATTCTGGAAGGGATTAAAAACAATGTGTTTAAAAAAGAACATGTTGAGGAAATTGCAACTGAAAGATATTCCGCTTGTCAAAAGTGTGATAAACTTGACTTAGATGGAACTGAATGTTTGGTTCCGGGAACTTCACCATGTTGTGGTGAATGCGGTTGTTCACTACAATTAAAACTTAGATCACTTGGATCTGAGTGCCCATTAAAAAAATGGGATGCTGTTTTGTCACATGAAGAAAATTACTTATTACAACAAAATTTAAAAAAAGAAGACAATGAGTGATGCAAGAAAAATAAATGCTTCTAATCAAAATTTGTTTGGAGGGCATGCGGGAAATGCAAGTCATCCTATTTTTACACCTAATCCCGGAAATGCGAGTCATCCAGGAAATATAGGTATTATGGCAGGTAATCCTGGAACATCAGGTTCTTCAGGAATAATACCACTAATGTCTTGGAATGGTTATATTGAAACTGTAGCTGATTTATTAGCTGCAGGAATTATTACTTCTGATAATTATTTTAAATTAAAAGCATTAATGCAATCTCCAGATCCAGAAGTGCGTCAACTTGGTTTAAAATTTATAGAAGAAAAATCTAAACTGGAAATATGAGTGTAAAATTTTATGCAGATGATCATAAATACATTAGTATTGATGAGACAGATCTAATAGATTGGATTAGTGTTACTCGGTTAATACACTTTTTCAAAGAGCCATTTGACACTGTAGCAATGGCTGAGGCTTGTTCTAAAGGAAAGAATCCTAAGTACAACAAAATGAAACCTAAAGATATTATTGCTCTTTGGGATTCTGAAAACAAAAGAGCAGTTAATTTAGGTTCATGGTACCATGATCAAAGAGAAAAAGATTTGCTTGCCTGCAACACAATTACTCGCCAGGGAAGAGAATTAACTATTGTTAATCCTTTAATGGATGGACTTGTTAAATTGGCACCGGATCAACAACTTGTTGAGGGTATTTATCCAGAGCACCTTGTTTATTTAAAATCAGTTGGTATTTGTGGACAAGCAGATAGAATTGAAATTGTAAATGACAGGATTGATGTCTATGATTACAAAACAAATAAGGAAATTAAAATGGCTGGCTTTGTTGGTAAAAATGGAAAATCAAAAAAACTTCTTGGTCCTTTATCACATTTAGATGAATGTAATTACAATGAGTATGCATTACAATTGAGTACTTATATGTATATTATTCAAAAGCACAACTTCAATTTACAACCTGGAAAAATTCAATTAGATCATGTTGAATTTGAAATTGATCACATTGATGCCAACGGGTATCCTGTTATTGCACATGATGCTAAAGGTGATCCAATGGTAAGAAAGGTTACACCGTATGAATTACCATACATGAAAAAAGAAGTGATTGCTATGTTTAAATATGTACAAGAACACAAAGATAAAATATTGAACCATGGCCATTAAATTATTTGACCTTCAAGGTAATGCAGTAATTCCAACAGAACATTGCCACACGCTACCCTTCCTAAAGCGTATTATGGAGGAGTATCCGGAAAAACACATGCAAATTTTTTCCTATCTATTTTACATGACGTGTAGAAGTTCAGAAAATCCATATTATAACAGACCACAGGATGATATACAAGAAGAGATTCTAAAAGATTTAGAAGCTACTTTTGATCCAGAAGACAGACTTGTTAGAATAGCTTTGGATAGATGCAGGTCTCTGTATGAAACACCAACTGTAAGAGCATACAACGGTATTGCTAACATGCTTGAAAAACTAGCATTTTATATGGAGACCCAAAGTATTACAGATGGTAGAGATGGTAACATTAGTGCAATCATTCAAGCTGCTAAAAACTTTGATTCAATCCGTAAATCATTTAAAGGAGTTGCCAAAGATCTTGAAGAGGAACAATCATCAAGAGCGCGCGGAGGAAGTAGATTATCATATGATGATTAATTAATCAAAGATGCAGGATAAACTTGGAAATATTTATGAAGACATACCCTGTTATGATAATGGGGTATGGACTTTAGTTTCATATAAATCAAGAGAGGAATTTAAACTTGATCTCCAAAAAAATTATTTCAAGGAACCGGGAGAATATGAATTAGATGAAACAGTTTTAGAATGGCAAAAAGAAGGTAACTTCTTTAGAAAGAATGGATATTACTGTGATCAACCAGAAGGTAGTAGAGATTTTATTAACTACTGGGATCAACAAAAATTAAGATCAAGAAAAGGTTGTTTCTTTTGGAACAATGGAAAAAAATGGTATCTACCAAGGGATTACTATTTTTGGATTAACTTCCTGCAGATTCCAGATAAAGTAAAAAAGGAAGATGACTTTACAGACATTTGGGATTCTCAGATGCATATGGCTCTTTATGAATTCATTGGGGAATTAGATTACCATCATGGAGTTGTATTAAAGAAACGTCAGTTTGGATCATCATTATACCATGCAGCTAAACTGTTAAATATTCTTTGGTTTGAACAATCACCAATCTTAAAAATTGGTGCGTCACTTTCTGCATATATAACCGGTGTTACCGGAACCTGGAAAATCTTACAAGCATATCGTATATTCCTAAATAAGCATACTGCATGGTACAGACCTATGAATCCTGGAGGTGTAGGTGAATGGCAACAGAAAATTGAGTATGTTGAGAATGGCCGCAAAACTGAAAAAGGTAGAAAAGGGGTATTGCAATCATTATCCTTTGAGCAATCAGATACAGCCGGTGTAGGGGGTTTATGTACTTTGTTCTTTTATGAAGAGGCGGGTATTGCTAAATCAATGGATAAAACATATGAGTTCATGCGCCCTGCAATGGAATCTGGAGACATAACAACTGGATATTTTATTGCTGCTGGATCCGTGGGTGATTTGAAACAGTGTGAACCTCTTAAACTGTTCATGTACAAACCAAATGGAAATGGATTCTATGGTGTGCGTAACAAATGGTGTGACAGCAAAGGTACTGTAATGACAACTGGATTATTTATTCCAGAACAATGGTCAATGCCTCCTTACATTGATGAGTTTGGCAATAGCCAAATTGATGCTGCACTTGCTGCAATTGAAGAAAAAAGAAAGCAGTGGAAAAAAGACTTGACACCTGAACAATACCAAATCCGTATATCACAGCATCCTACAAACCTAGAAGAAGCATTTGCATTTAGAGGAGAAAGCATCTTTCCTATAGAACTGGTCAAATCAATGAAGCGCGACATTGAAGAAGGAGATTATCCTTACAAATGTATGAAGCTTGAATACAATAACCGCGGGGAAATAGTTGCATCACCAACAACCAAAAGACCTATATTAGTCTTTCCTGTAGACAAATCTGCAGAAGATAAAACTGGTGCTATACAAGTATGGGAAGAACCAGATGAAGAAATGGACTTCTGTACTACATACTTTGCTTCTGTTGACCCCGTGTCTGAAGGTAAAACAGTAACTTCAGACTCACTTTGTTCAATTCATATTTACAAAAATCCAATTCAAATACAAAGAGTAAAAGTAAATGGAGAGGTTGAAACTTTTATTGAAGGAGATAAAATTGTAGCTTCATGGTGTGGTCGTTTTGATGACATCAATAAAACTCATGAAAGACTGGAATTAATGATTGAGTGGTACCAAGCATGGACCATAGTGGAAAATAACGTTCCTTTATTCATTCAATACATGCAGTTTAAAAGAAAACAAAAGTATTTAGTTCCTTCTTCACAAATGTTGTTTTCAAAAGAGATTCAACAATCTAAGACGCAGTTTCAACAATATGGTTGGAGAAACGTGTCAACAATTTTTAAATCTGTCATGTTAAGTTATTTAATTGAGTATCTTAAAGAAGAATTAGATGAGGATACTGATGAAAATGGCAAGGTCTATAAAAAGACTTATGGTATCAGCAGAATACCTGATTACATGGCTTTGGTTGAAATGGAACACTATCAGCCAGGCATAAACGTGGATAGATTAATTTCACTTGGTGCCTTGATTGCTTTTGTTAGAATTCAGGAAGCAAGCCGTGGATTAAAGAAGAGAACTGAATTTGATAATGAAGAACATTTGGAAAAGTCAGAAAATTTGTATAAATTAAATAGGAGTCCGTTTAGACATATTGGAGGTGGAAATCAATCATCTTCAATGCAGAAACCAAGGAATCCTTTTAAAAATTTTAGATAATGGAGCTATTAAATGCAATGGACATAAAAAAGGGTAAGCGCACCAAAAAAAATAAATTTGGTGTATTTACTCAACCCATTCAATTCATTCCTGCTATAGAGAAGGATGATGAATGGAGTAAACACAATATGGACTGGTTAGAATGGCAGGGGATTAAACAGATCCAAGCTAAGGCAAGACGCATAATGAAGAACTATAAACTTGCTAAAGGGACCATTGATAAAAGTGACTACATTCCTGCAGTAGAGAATGAAATGAATGAAATGCTTGAAGTTCTTACTGAAGGTCAGAATGAAGCATTAGAGTTAAAATTTTATCCAATCATTCCTAATGTTGTTAATACATTAGTATCTGAATTTGCTAAAAGAAATACAAAGATTGATTATCGCGCAGTTGATGAGTATTCATATAATGAAATTATGGAGAAAAAAACTGAGGAAATCAGTAAGGTCTTAGTTGAATATGCACAACAAAAATTGTTAGCTCATATGATGGAAATGGGATTGGACCCTAATTCACCAGAAGCGCAACAACAATTAAATCCAGAAGCATTAAAAAAATTACCAGAAATTGAAGAGTTCTATTCTAAAAAATATCAAACTCTTGCTGAAAAGTGGGCCGTTAAACAACATGCAATTGATGTTAACAGATTCCGCATGGATGAAATGGAAGAAGTTGCATTTAGAGATTCACTTATTACAGATAGTGAATTTTGGCATTTTAGAATGTTAGAAGATGATTATGACATTCAATTATTAAATCCGGCACTTACATTTTATCACAAGTCACCAAATACTCAATACATTTCTCAAGGTAACTGGGCAGGTTACATTGACATGATGACTATTGCAGATGTAGTTGATAAGTTTGGTTACTTAATGACTGAAGATCAATTAGAATCATTAGAACTATTGCACCCTGCACGTTCTGCTAGATACATGGTTGATGGTATTCCTAATGATGGATCATTGTACAATACTGATCAAAGCTATAAGAGTAATGTACTTGACTCAGGTGTGGACATGAAGCGACACATGTCTTTCCTAGAGAATGCTTATACAGCGCATGATGTTGTGTCTTATATCATTGGAGAAAGCGAGCATGCTGGTTACTTACATACAGTAGAACTATTAAGAGTATCTACAGTTTACTGGAAGACTCAGCGTAAAGTTGGTCATCTAACCTCAATAGATGAGGATGGAGCGGTTATTACAGAGATAGTGGATGAGAATTACATTATCAATAATAAACCTCTTTACAACAAAGTATTTGAGAAAAAAGAAACTGCAGATAACTTAGTATTTGGAGACCATGTTGATTGGTATTGGATTAATCAAACATGGGGTGGTGTAAAAATTGGAAACAACCGTACCATTTTTAACACTGACACTGATACAGATTTTGATCCTATTTACATTGGTATTGATAGACAAAAACCCGGACCATTGAAATTCCAGTTCCGTGGAGACAAAACAATGTATGGTGCCAAGTTACCAATTGAAGGACGTGTATTCTCTGATAGAAATACAAAGTCTTCTTCATTAGTAGATATGATGAAGCCTGCACAAATTGGTTACAATATTTGCAATAACCAGATTGCTGACATTCTTGTTGATGAAATTGGAACTGTAGTTGTATTAGATCAAAATGCAATTCCTAAACACTCTATGGGTGAAGACTGGGGTAAAAACAATTTGGCCAAAGCCTATGTAGCAATGAAAGATTTTTCAATGTTACCATTGGATCCAAGTATTGCCAATACAGAAAGTGCAACAAACTTCCAACACTACCAAGTGTTAAACATGGAACAGTCTGCACGTTTGATGTCAAGAATCCAGTTGGCTAATTACTTCAAACAACAATGTATGGAAGTAGTTGGATTGAATCCACAACGCATGGGTCAACAACTTGGACAAACAAATACAGCTACCGGAGTAGAACAAGCAGTTAGTGGATCATATGCACAAACTGAAACTTATTTTATTCAACACAGTGATCATTTAATGCCGCGTGTGCATCAAATGCGCACTGACTTAGCACAATACTACCATTCAAATAAATCATCTGTTAGATTGCAAGGAATGATTTCTCCAGATGAGAGAACAAACTTTGAAATCAATGGTACCGACTTATTGCTAGTTGACTTAAATGTATTCTGTAATACAAATGCAAACAACCGTACAATGCTTGAACAGCTTAAACAATTGTTCATGACTAACAATACTACTGGTGCATCTGTGTATGACTTAGGTAAACTAATGCAAACGGATTCTTTAGGAACAATTAATGTGGCTCTTAAAGCAATTGAAGAAAAAGCTGAAGCTCAACGCCAAGAACAAATGGCTGCAGAACAACAAGCACAAGAAGCAGAAATTGCAGCTAAGAAAGCAGAAAAACAAATGGAGCTTGATCATGAATCCCGCGAAAAAGAAAAAGACCGCAGAGCTAGATTACTTGAAGCTGAAATTAAAGCTGCCGGTTATGGTGCCATGCAGGATGTTAATCAAAACCAGCAATCTGACTTCCAAGATGTTTTAAATGATGTAAAACAATCTCAGCAGTATAATGATACAATGAACTTTAATAGAGCAAAAGAAAGTTCTAGAAATGATTTACAACAGCAAAAGCTTGATCTTGAGAGAGAAAAGATGACTATGGAAGCTGCAAACAAACAAACTGAGTTTGCAATTGCCAGAGAAAACAAGAACCGTTTTGATCAGAAAAAACCTAATAAGTAAAAATTTTTGTTGTTATAACTATAGGATGGTTAAAAGTTTTTTGCAACCTAAAATTAGTTAAACAATATATGTTTACAATTAAATATTTTTGCTTATATTATTTATAGTCAGTATTAAACCAACAATTATGACAGAAGCAGAAAAAGCAGCCTTAGAAGCTGCAAATGGCTCTCCTGCAGCGGCAGAAGAGGTTGAATTTGAAAACTTGGATGATTTGTTAGGAATCCCTTCAGCTAGTTCAGTGATTAGCGGAGGTTCCGAACCAAAACCTAATGTTTTCAAATCAGATAAAGTTGACATGAAATTTCTTGATGAAATTGATGATGATGACACTGAAAGTTTGCAAAACCCAGATGTAGCAAAACAAGTTGTAGCTGCCATTGTTGATGAACCTTTGAACAATGAAGAAGAGGAAGAAGACAATGATGATCCAGCAGCGCAAGCAGGAAAAAATCCTGGAGGTCGCCCAAGACTTGTTAAAGATGCAATGGTAGAAGCAACTAAAAGATTAGTTGACAAAGGCATTTTACAACCATTTGCAAAAGAAGATGGTACTTTGGAAAAGCCAATTGAAGACTATACAGTGGATGACTTTGAAGAACTAATTCAGGCTAACATTGATTCACAAACAAATGAAGTTGCTGCTAATGCACCAGTTCAGTTGTTTCAACAGTTGCCTCAAGAAGTTCAAGCCGTTGTGCATTATGCATTAAATGGCGGACAAGACATAAAAGCAGTCTTTAGTCAATTAGCGCGTGCACAAGAAACTTTTGATTTAGATGTGTCTAAAGAAGATGACCAAGAGGTTATTGCTAGACAGTATTTAAATCTTTCTGGTTTTGGTACAGCTGAAGAGATTGAAGATGAAATCAATGTTCTCAAAGATCGCGGAGATTTGGCCAAATATGCTGAAAGATACAAGCCGAAATTGGATGCGCAACAAGCTCAAGTAATTGAGAAAAGATTGCAAGACCAACAAGCAGCTCAAACTCGCAAAGCACAAATGGAAAAAAAATACCATGATGTTGTTTACAATACATTAAACAGTAACAACTTGAATGGTATTCCATTGAATAATAAAGTACAAACAATGCTTTATTATGGTTTGACTGATAATAGCAAGTATCAAGATTCAAAAGGTAATCCTACAAATGCATTAGGATACTTACTTGAGCAGCATCAGTTTGGCGAAAAAGCAAATCCTTCATTGGTTGCTGAAGCACTTTGGTTGTTAGCAGATCCGGTTCAATACCGTAACTCTATCAAACAACTTGGTGCCAATACAGCTAATGCTAGTACAGCGCGACAACTAAGAACAGAAGAAGCGTCAAGAAATGCATCTTCTACAGGTATAGGAGATCAAAATAGCAATGCTGGAAGAACACCAGGGAAACGCGAACCTATTAAGCGCAGCGGTAGATCTTTGTTCTCTAGACAGTAACAGAGTAAACAATTAAATAACAAATAAAAATGAGTACACCAGTTCTAAACAATGGTATGTTCCTTCGGGACAACAACTACCAAACTTCATCTCATGTGGATTCTTACCACTTGATGAACTTGATGAAAGACGCGCAACCGGATGACTTAGGTCCAATTGAACTTTGGGCACAAGTTAAAAAAGTTGAGATGCCTTTGTATCAAATGTCATCATTCAATGGTAAAAATGTAATTGAGGTTAACCACCCACGCGGTGAATACAAGTGGTCAACACCTGTATCTGAAGAGCTTCCTTACATCATGGAAGATCTTGATCCTTCTAATACTGCAAAAGGTATTGATGGAACTCCATTCCGTATCAAGTTGAATAAGCGCGTGTTTGGTCATGGTGACATCATCACTTACGACAAATTCAATGGTAAGGAACTTTATGTAACTGATGAGGACATCCTTGACATGGGTGATGGTTTCATCTATACAGTTCAAATGCCAAACAATGATAACTTGGCTTCATTTGACAACCGTTTCTTGACTAGTAACACTTATTACTTCCGTGTAGGTTCTGCCCGTGGAGAATATGGTGAGCGTTACTCAGATCTTTCTATGACTCACACAAGTCGTGAATTCTACAACTATGTAGGTAATGCTGATGCACACGTACACTACACTATCTCTTCTAAAGTGAAGTTGATGGAAAAAGGTGGTATGAATGCTGACGGTTCTATTCCAGTTGTTGAGTTGTGGAAAAACTTTGACACATCTTTAGATCCATCAATCAACTCTTTAGAGGGAATGGTTGCTGCTAAAGGTCAAGGTTATGTGAAAAAAGCTATGGACAATGGAAACCTTGTTCGTTCTTTCATCACTAAATTGGAAGCTGCTCACCTTTCTAAAATTGCTTATGATATTGAAACTTACCTTATGTGGGGTAAAGGTGGACGTATCAAGCAAGATGGTCCAGATGATCTTCGTTTGTCTGTTGGTCTTTGGAAACAGTTAGACTTGGCTTACAAGCATGTTTACAACAAATCAGACTTCCGTCTTGACATCTTCCGTTCTGAGATCTTCAACTTCTACAATGGTAAAGTTGACTTCCAAGGTCCAGATCCAAAACGTGAGTTGATTGTTCAAACTGGTATGGGTGGTATGCGCATGATCAATGAGGCTATCAAACGTGAAGCAGTTGGTTCTGGTCTTGTATTGAATGCAAAAGAATTAGATGCTGTTAAAGGTTCAGGAATGGACTTGTCTTACGGTTTCTCTTTTACAAGCTACACTATTCCATTCTTGGCAAATGTGAAGTTTGTATTGAACCCTGCATTTGACAACCTTCAAAACAACGAGATTGAAAACCCAATCATTGATGGTTTCCGTTTGTCTTCTTACTCATTTATCATCTTTGATATTACTGAGAACGGTCAAGACAACATCAAACTATTGAAATGTGCTTGGAACAAAGATCTAGTTTGGCGTTATGTAAATGGTTCTATGGACTATATGGGACGTACTCAAGGGTTCGCTTCATCTGGTAACTTTAATGGATACCAAATCTACATGACACAGGCGATGCCAGCAATCAAAGTAGAAGACCCTACTAAAGTGTTGAAAATCGTTATGAGAAACCCAATCACTGGCGGATCTCTATAATCTGATTATTAATATTAAAAGGGGAGGTGGATGCCAAGCAACTTCCTCCCCTTTTTTTTAAACTCAAAGTCATGTCAATAGAAAAAATTAAAGTTGCTAGTCCAGATTTAATTATCAAACGCGCAGATCAAAGTGAAGCAGCTTTGGCCCGTGTAGCACATGTTAATGAGATTGTCCGTCAAATCAATGAAGTCTCTTCTACAGTTGGTACTTTAGGAGATACTGTAGATTTAACAGGAACAACTGTTGCAACATTGCGTACACAAACTGAAGCTCGCCTTCAAGCAATTGAAACCAAATTAGATGCATTAATTACTGCACTAGGTTAAAAGTCTTAAACAGCTTCAGAAATGGAGCTGTTTTTATTATATTTGTCAGCATTCACATAAACCAACAAAATGAGTACAAAATTAGAAACAGTAGGAAAGGTAAGTATTAAAGCTTATTGTGATCCTACACAGGAAAACATGGGATTAGAAAACTACGGTTATGTAGTATTCCCAAACACATTTCAAGTAGAAACATTAGCAGCAGTTGAGCAAAACGGTAAAGCTAGATACTTGTCAGGATTAAATGAATTTGCTCCAGAAATTAAGCAAATCAAAGACACTGAAAAGAAAAAAGCTATTATTGATGACATCCGTAAAACAGTAGCTACACTTGAAGCAGAACGCGCATTTAACTATCTTGATCCAAATGATAAAGAGTTTTGGTCAAAAGTTCAAATGTTTACACCAGACAATAGTGATGTGTGGGGTAAAGTATTATTGAAACTTGGAAATGATGATCAAGTTTTAGATCCGGCTAATAACTTGGATCATTTAATTATTGTTAAAGCAATTGAAGCAGGTGGTTTCTCATTAGTGGCACCAACCTATGAAGATTGCAAACGTAGTGGTAAAAAATGGTACTTGGATAGACAAATTGATACAATTGCTACAAGTGTAAGTGTAACTAAGCTGAAAAACAAAGCAGGTGCATTACTTGAAGAATTGTCTGAAGAAGAACCAAGAAAACTGTTTTATATTGCTAAAAACATTGATGGTAATAGTGCACAATACACTAATAAAACATTACCAGGTATTATCTATAGTAATATGGATAAATACATTAATGGTAAAGCATATGACAATAATTTGAAGCGTTGTGCTACAACATTTATTGATCATGCTAAGATGAGTGTAGAAGACTTGAAAATTAAAGCAATCATCAAAGATGCTAGTTTTTACAAGTACATTATTGCCAAACCAGATGGTATGTTACATGAAGCATCACAAAATGTAATGCTTGGTCGTAATGTATCAGATGTTATGGAATATCTGAAAAACCCAGCCAATGAAGATATGTTAGATCTTCTTATGGCAAAGGTTGAAGATTTGTGGAGTAAATAATTAAACTACAATACAATGGCAACTGGAAAAAAAGCCGCACCTGCAAAAGGTAAATGGACTCCACCATGGGCAAAAAAAGAAACTGGAAAAAAAATTACTCCTAAAAAAGCAATGGGAGGGAAAGTTAAAAAAGGTTGCTAATGGCTAAGAAAGGGCTATATGCCAACATTCATGCTAAAAGAGAACGCATTAAAAATGGTTCCGGGGAAACAATGAAAAAACCCGGAACCAAAGGTGCGCCAACTAAGAAAGATTTTATTAATTCTGCAAAGACAGCAAAGAAGAAATAAGATGGCACAAGTTAAAAAAGGTATGGGTTTTAAAGCAGCTCAAAAAGGAATTGCTAAAAAACAAGGTGTATCAATGGAAGCAGCTGGAGCTATTCTTGCATCTGCAAGTAGAAAAGCTTCACCGGCAGCAAAGCGCAAAAACCCTAATCTAAAAAAAGTTAAAGGGAAATGACAAATGACACTATACAACTTAAAGTTAAGCAGCGCATTAACAAGTTGGCAAGTAATGACTATGACAATATAATGCCTTGGCAAATTATTGAAGCATTCAATAAAGCTCAAGTTGATTGGTGTCGTAGAAATCTTCAAGGAACAAACCTTAGCAAGCAAGGTGATGAATCCAGCAAAAGAAGAATTGATGATCTTCAGATATTACTTACTGAAGAAAAACTCAGTATGGTTAAAAAAGAAACCTATTACATTTCATCAAAATTACCAGCGGATTACTTTGAATTTAAAAGAGTCTCTTCTAAAGCTACAACTGACTGTTGTCCTGAAAAAAGAGCACTTACTGTTTATTTAACTGAAGAGGCAAACATTGATTTGACTTTGAAGGATGTAAATAAAAAACCAAGTTTTCCATGGGGAGAAACGGTATGTACATTTGCCGGTAATAAATTAAAAATTTACACTAATGGTGAATTTGATATTGTTGATGCTGTATTAGTTTATTACAAGCAACCTACTAAAATTCAAATCAAAGGTATTTCAGATCCGTATACAGGTCAAGTGTCACTGGTTGATGTTGAATGTGAATTTAAAGATGACCTTGTTGAAATTTTAATTGATGAATGTGTTAAAATTTTAGCTGGTGATTTAGAAGATATGACTGCAAACCAGATTGCAGAAAATTCCGTAGAACAAAATAATTAAACAAAATGCAAACTCCACAAAGAAATCTTTTAAAAAGACCAACACAAACATCTATGCAAAAACCTACCACAACTGGTCATAATTGTGAAACACACACAGCTATGGTTGTTGCTGAATTTATGAATGCTGCAACTTCATTTCATAAACTTCACTTAAAAGTGAATGGTATGGGTTCTTATGCTGCACACAAAGCATTAAATGAATTGTATGATGCAATGCCAGGACATGCAGATGATCTTGCAGAAGGGTACCAAGGTGCTGCTGAGTGTTTACTAACTTATACAGATTCAGCACCAAAATCTTTGAATACTGTAGAAGAAGCCTTGGCTTACTGTAATGAGTTAAAAGACATGATTAATGGTCTTCAAACAATGATGCCTTATTCAGAAATTGTAAATGATTTGGATACTGCTAAAAGCACAATCAATTCAATTAAGTACAAGTTGTTGTTCTTAAAATAATTAAGCTTTAAAAAATTTCTATGTTAGTCTTGACTATTTAGAAATATTTTCTTATATTATAGTATTGTTTATTAATTAAAAAAAAGAAAAATGAGTTATTTTAATCACGCGTACCGCAAGTCATTCTTAGGTACAAAAGCGACACAAACAGCATCTGCTGGTGTTCGTGCAGGAGTTGAAAAAGGCTTTTTGCTTGATGCAGGTATCCCATCTGCTGAATTGTCAAATACAGCTGCTCCATTCCAATTAGGTGTTGGAACATTTGGTTTCTTTGATCCTAACACTTACCTTTCTGTAAACGCTGCTTCTGCTGCTGTTACTGCTGGTAAGCCGTTAGTATTGGCTGCATCTTCTTTGATGCAAAATGACAAAATTGGACCTTTCCACGGTGGGTACAAAGAGTCAAACAAATCAAAAATGATCAACCCTAAGTTTGTTCATAAATTTTCTAAAGCAGCTGGTGCTAATGCTGAGCAATCAATTTGGCATTTAGGTAACACTAACTGGAACGCTAACAGTGTTAACACAGTTGGTACTTTAGTTGCTGGTACAGGTTATACTGATGGTACTTATACTAACGTTGCCTTTACAGGTGGTTCAGGTGCAGGTTTCACAGCTGATGTTACTGTTGCTGGTGGTGTTGTTACTGCAGTAACTGTAAACAAAGGTGGTCAAGGTTATGTTGTAGGTGATGTATTAACTGTAGGTCCTGCAGTTCCTTACGTTGCTGGTACAGTTTCTACTGTTACTGTTTCTGACCTTAAATATGATTCACATGCAAAATGTAACTTTGAGTTTGTTTGTGGTGAAACATACAACTTACGTATTGACCTTTGGGGTTCACCAGTATTGCGTTTCTTGAACCATGATTTGTACAAAACTTTAGCTGCTTACACTGGTTGTTGCGCTAATGATGCAATTGCTCCAACTCCTGTAGATTCTACATTAGTTATGATTAATTGGGCAAACCAAATCATCAATGACCTTTGGATTTCTAACTTTGTTCGTCCAATTGTATACACTGAGCAAGGTGTTCCATTATTTGCTACTGCTGCAGAAGCTGTTGCTGCTGGTTATCCTGCAGGTAATGTATGGTCAACTTATGTAAGCCCAGGTCACATTGCTGGTAACGTTGCTGGTATCCGTTTGATCAGTGCTTATGTTGAAACTAAGTTTGGTAACTGTTCATTCCAAAACTCTGATTTCTATGAGAAAGAAGTAGTTCAAATGAACTTGTCATTAACTGACTTAACTGGTGATCCATGTGAGTTTTCAGCATTGTGTGCAAGCAAAGAGTATGCTGGTTTCCAAGGTCAAGGTTTTGGTGAAACTGTATTGCGTGATTTGATTCTTGATGAGTCTTACTTACAAAATCACTTCCATTCAGACATCCGTATCCGTGAGATTACTCAAGGTACTGATATTTTGAACTCAGTGAACCGCAATGCTTTGTACACTCGCTATGTGCTTCAACACAGTGTTCCACGTTACAACAACCCGTCTGGTGTTTATGACAATGATCAATATGCATTGAACATTTACATCCCTACTACGGCTTCTGCTGCAGCGTTTGAAACATTCATGTCTACATGGTTAGCTGCTGCAGGTGTTCCTGTTGCGTTGACTTCATTCTCGCACACAGCATACACACCGCAAGTAATCTAAGTAAATTTTACTAAGTGTCTTCATAAATGGAGAATGGAGGTTTTTCTCTATTCTCCATTTTTTTTAAAATACAAAACATGGCAACAAATTCATTAAGCTTAAACATCCCGGATATAATGACTGATTGTGTTCTAAGAATAGAAGACACAAGTATTTATGATCCGCTTATGCCTTACATCTGTCCTACAGTTCAAGTGTTAGTTCCTGGATATAAGGATTGTGTTACATTTAATGACACAACGGTTCCAGCTGTAGGAGCAAACTTTATTTTAAATCTGTCTGCTTGTAATTTAAAAGTTCAAACAAATAGATGCGGTGATGAGTTTTACCCTTTGCCTGATGGAATATATGTCATTAAATATGCATTGTCTCCACATGATAAAATGTATGTTGAGTATAATCACTTACGTGTGACTGCATTAAGAAAACAGTTAAAAGAAGAGTGGTGTAAATTAAAACTTAGCGCGTGTGAACCAATTCCTGAAACTGAGGATAAGTTCAATGCATTAATGGAAATTACAGGTTACATTGATGCAGCAAAAGCCAAAGCTGAATATTGTTTAAAAGCAGAAGAAGCTATGGTGCTTTACAACTATGCAAAAAAATTATTAGATAAATTCTCTTGTAAACTTTGTTAAGATGGCTTCACAAACATGTCAAAACTGTGGTACTTGTACATGTACAGGTACATATATCGTAAATGCTACAAATGGTGTTTCTTGCTGTTCTGCATGCGTTGCTACAGTAAATGCACAAATTGCAGAAGGTCAAAATATTTATCCTAAATCCAAATAAAAATGGGAACCAGAACTCCAGAATATTATCAACTTAAATGTTGCCAGTCTGGTAAGATTCTTGAAGTCAACGGACTTCCAGCTAAGTTTGAATACATTGGACTTTTCAACAATGAAAATACTCCAGATTCAATGTATAACAAAGTTCTTACTAGAATAACTGACATTCATGGAAATGATATTCATGGATGTTATACTCTTGTTGATGCTGACTGTTATGATGAGTGGGAAGAGTTTAAATTTGAAGAAGTATTCTTTACTGTTGAATGTGTAAGCACATGTGAAGAATGTGTTCCTAAACATGAACACCCAAAACCATTATTGAATCATAAAACAATCTATCCGGAGTTTAAAGTTAATAACGCAGATCCATTTGAAGCAGAAGAAATAATGTGTGAATATGCACAAGCTGAATACCAAAAAGTTTTAGGTTTAAGATTTGGTATTGAGTTTTGCTGTCCAATTGATCTAATGCAAGCAAAGATTGAATTAGAGATTTTAAAAATGGACATGGCGGAGGATCCGAATGCTTGTGTTACTACAAACCCATCTGCTACATGTAAACAATACAGTGTTACAATTCCTTCAAATGTTGAAGGTATTTTGTATTTTAAAGACTGTAATGGTACTCCACGTACAGTTCAGTTTGTAAGTGCGCAACAAGCATATACAGTGTTCATATGTGGTATTACACAACAAACAGCACAAGACATTTATATCTTGGTTAATCACTCACAAGTCCTTGCAGTACAGTTTGTAGAAAATGCGACTTCCTGTTAGTCATGGATTAGGAAAATTAAATTAAAATTAGTATATTATAAGTTATGGGAAAGCCAACAAATACTAGAAGTACTGGATGTGCTGTAACAACAAGTAATTGTGTTGTATGGCAAGGACCAGATTTGTGTTGCATTAATGTTTGTCATGGTGACACAGTAAGTGATGTAATTAATGAAATTGCAAAGAAACTTTGTACAATTTTTGAACTGTTAGATGTTAAGTCATATGACTTAGCAGATCTTATTGGAAAAGATTGTCCACCGGCAAATTTTGTAGAATTAATTCAATTGCTTATTGATGCTGCAGCAAAACAAACTACTACAACATCAAATGCTACAGCAACTGCAGGTTGCCCTGATTGCGAGATGACATTGGCAACATGCTTCCAAAGAGAAGATGTTACTACAATGCAAATGACAGAATATGTTACTGCAATTGGTGTCAAATTGTGTGAACAACAAATTACTATTCAAACTCAGAATAATGCAATCCAACAATTGGGTCAACAACTTGCAGCTATTCAAACGCAGTTGAATTTATTAATTGGATAAGATGAAAAAGCATTGTACAAGTAATAGCGCATTAACCATTGGGACCAAGATCACTTGTCCTACAGCTGCAGTATTGGCTACACCTAGTTGTATTAACCCAATTGTTTATTTGATCAATGAGGCATTAATTACAGCAAAGAAAAACAACACAGCTATTGATGTAGAAATTGCAGCATTATTAAATGCTGGAGTAAATATTTCTAACACTGGTAAATTTTGTTGTCCTGGATGTAATGATATTTATTACTTGGGTTATGCAAATACTTTTCAAACTAGTTTGAGCAGTCTTATTACGGGCTTAACTTGTTGTTTAAATTACATTGGAGATCCTTCATTTTTAAATGCAAATCCAACACTTAAAAATTTAGATTGCTGTGCAACTAATTTTATTGATTGTATTACAGCAATCAATCAGGATTTAATGGATGGTAGTTTTACATTTACAGGTGGTTTGATGGAATATAATTCTATCAATAGCGAGTCTGCAATTTGTTTAATTTACAATCAACTAAAAGCATTTAATAAATATCTAACCGGTGAAGAGTTAGGTGTTATTCTTGAAACTTTATTTACAGCAGGTGTTGTAGTAAAATGTACAGGTTGTACAGTTTACATTGGTTCAGCTGCTGATTATTTTAATACATTTTTAGATTAACCATGAGCTGTTCTAAATGCAATAAAACTTCTTGTACATGCAATGCATCATTGTGTGCTAATCCATTGATTCATGTTTTGAATCAAGCTTTTTCAATTTTAGGAACTGATTATTCTGGTCCTCAAATTGGAAACACACCGGTTACAACAGTGCATACAATTTATACTGCATTGTATACTGTATTAAACAGCGGAGTTGTTGCAACTAATAATACGCGCTTGTGTTGTCCTGATTGCACAGATCCTAGAGGTTTTTACTTTATTGGAGACTGTTCTAAGTTAGCGGCAGTGGTTAATTATTTTACACCGGTTGGGCAAACTGCAAAGTATCCTTGTTGTGTTGAATATAAACTATCTGTAGCGCAATTAGATTGCCTTGTAACAGCTATTGGCGGTGTTACACCTCCATGTTGTAATACAGACTTTATGAGTGCCTACAATGCATGGATAGAAGCATCAGAATTAAGTTCATTGTCGGTACCTGTTAACTATGATGATTTAAATGATCTAGAGCTTATTGAAGCTTCAGCATTTAATGGTTATAGTGGTTTAGGAATCATGTTTAATTATTTGCAAACTGCTCACCCAGAATTAACACCTCTTGATTATTACGGACTTTATTTAGTAATGGTTACATATGGAGTAGTTGTAAAATGTGGTGATTGCAACATTACAATTGGTTCAGCAAATTTATTTACACAACAATTATAATACTTTAAGATATGAGTTGTCCTACATGTCAACAAGCACACCCAATTTCAAGTACAACACCTTGCGTAGATTGTTCTACGCCTGTATGCCCTACTCCGCAACCATGTACTGAAATTACAGATGCGCAGTGTACAATTTATACCGGTTTAGATATTAAATGCGGTACAGACGTTGTTATTGAGCAAAATGATAATTTGGCAGTAGCAATTGCTAAGATTACAGATTATTTCTGCAGAAAACAAGGATTGGTTACTGTAGAAGACATCTTATGTGGAACTGAAGTAATTATCCCTGCAGGTTCTTCAATGCAAGAAGCATTGGCATTAACTGTGGATTTTATTTGCAATATTCAATTAACCCCTGGTCCTCAAGGAACAACTGGTGCACAAGGTGTGCAAGGAATAACAGGAATTCAAGGTACACAGGGTGTACAAGGAATACAAGGCCGAACTGGTGCAGATGGCATTCAAGGTCTTACTGGTTTGCAAGGCATACAGGGTCTTATTGGCCTACAAGGTACACAAGGTCTTGTAGGAATTGGTACACAAGGTGCACAAGGACCTGCAGGTAGTGCAGAACCATCTTCTGCAGGGTTATTTGCGCAAACAAATGATTCAGTTACAATAACAAATGCTAATTCACCAAATAATCTTTTAGGTGCAGGTGAAGGAACTTTGTCAGTACCTGCAAATATTTTTCAAAGAGGAGATTCTTTTAAAGGAACATTGCATGGAAGATTGTCTTGTGCAAACAATCAAACTTTAAGAATTACTGTTTTAGCAAATGGTAATCAATTAGCTTCTACGCCATCTATGGTTTTACCTCAAATTACAGGTAAAGATTTTTCATTAGATATTGATTTTACAATACGTACAATTGGAGCTGCAGCAACAGCATCAATTGCTACAAGTGGTAAATTTATTTACAATAAAGATTCAAATAATGCTTTTGAAGGGTTTAATTTTACTACAATTGAATCAACTTTATTTGATACAACTGTGTTAAATACTTTAGAAGTTAAAGCTGAATGGCAAAGTGTAGATGCAGCTAATGCAATCATGAGTTCAATGTTTACACTATTTAAAACTTATTAATTATGTGTGTTAAATGCGGTGATAATACATGTAACAATCCACATTGCAATGCTCTTCCTAAAGGACTAAGAGGACCTCGCGGTTATCAAGGTGATAAAGGGGATAAGGGTGACAAAGGTAATACTGGACTTACAGGACCTCAAGGACCACAAGGGGCTCAAGGAATTCCTGGAGTTGCTGGCGGTTTTGGTATTCAGGGTGCAACAGGACCAATGGGACCACAAGGTCCTACCGGAAATCCTGGATTACCCGGAGCTAATGGAATTAATGGGACTAATGGAATTGACGGTGCCATGGGTCTTACAGGACCTACAGGACCTGCTGGTGATGCTGGACCTCAAGGTGAACGTGGAGAACAAGGAATCCCTGGTGTGAATGCATTTAAGTTTGTTAATGAGTATTTAACAAATTTTGATGATACAACAATTACAATTACAAGAGAAGAACTTATTCTTTGTTCAGATATTCCTGCAGGATGCTTAGCCGCTGATACATTGAGTTCAATGGTTGATTGGCATATTCAACTTTGGGCTATGCCTTCTGACCCAACACCTACTGGTATTTGGGAATTAGTTAAACCTGCATACATATCAAACATAACTGTAAATGAATCAACTGGTACAATAACAATTGGTTTAACTGGAGGCGGTGTTACATGTAGAGTAAGAGTGGTAATTTTAGGATAAAAAATTAATTATGTGTACAAAATGTAAGGATAATACTTGTAATGGTTCACACTGTAAAGCATTACCAATCGGATTAAGAGGTCCGCGTGGCTATGATGGTTTACAAGGTAAGCAAGGCATCAATGGTCCGCAAGGTATCCAAGGTGTTCAGGGCATACAAGGTATACAAGGTATCCAAGGTCCATCTATACAAGGAACAAAAGGTACGCAAGGTATTCAAGGTAATCCTGGAACATCAGGTGCTTTAGGTACCCAGGGTATTCAAGGACCACAAGGACCATCTGGAAGTTTAGTAGATACTGGTTGGCATGATTTGCTAGGTTTTGATCACTATGCTGTTGGGTCTGGTTATTTGCCAAAACCAAAAGCAAGACGTATTGGTAAAATCATTTACTTTAAAGGAGTAGCAATGATTCCTTTAGAAGATCTATCAAAAGGAGGTGCACTTGAGTGGAAGTATGGATCTAATATTGATACCTATTATTTTTATGACGGTACTAACAATCCTGTTTTACAAAAGGCTCCGTTTACTGGACCAGGTGGAGTATGGTTACAACCTGGGAATAATGGTAGTTTAAGATTTAATAGTGACGGCATTAATCCTCAAAATGTAATTCCAACTGCAGTATGGAATCAACCAGTTGATGGCAACATTGATGATGTTTATGTAAATCCAGCGGGATGGAAAATTGGACAGCGTTCAATATCAACTGGATCAAATAGCACATTGCTTACTACAATGTTTAGTGTAACAATCAATGAGCAAGGTCTTTTGACATTTGGTTTAGTAAAAGATAGTGAAGAATCTGTAGAGCAAGGTGGTGATAATGCTTATCATACTTCACCTTTAAACTTTTTGATTTCAAATGTGGTAGCAAATCAATCAACACCAGTTTTTACAAATTATGCAACCGATGCACCTAATGCAAAAATTCACAGTAGGTTATTATCGGCACCAATTGTAAATTTGCAAAACTTACAACAATTTTATTCAACATCAGAGAAATTTAAATTCTCCTGTAATGCAGGAAATGAAGAAGAAGTTGGAGGCTTTCAAGTACGTTTAGATGGCTTGATGGCTTTCCTAGAGGCATAACCAGTTGTAAAAAATGTCACAAAGGTTGGTTTATTGTGGCTGACTAGAGCGAACCCCGGAGCAATCTGGGGTTTGTTTTTATTTATAATTTGTATTTTTGGCTAGAAATTAGTATATTATATGAAGGTAGATTTGCATAAACCTAGGGTCACGGAGAATAAGGGAAAAGTGATTGCGTATAAAGAAGTTAGAGACTTCAATAAACAGCATCCAGAACACAACCTCAAGCAAAGTGATCTTATTAAAATTATGAGAACATTCAATAGCAACATGGCAGATGAAACTATGAATAATATTTATGGTGTAGTTCTTCCAGAAAACATTGGTGTTATCTTAATCAACAATGCAGGTAAACCTAGAAATAGACCGGTGGATTATGCTAAATCAAAAGCAACAGGTGTTAGAACATATCACAAAAATTGGGATACGGATAACAACTTGATGCGTATTGTATTTATGAATAAAACACTAAGAACAGTAGTAAAACATACAAAGTTGTTTGGATTTAATCCGTTACAGCAATTTAAAAGGAGAGCGTCAAAGTATTTTGTAAAGAATTGGAGCCGTTGCCTTTCTGTAACTTACAATTCAAGGCTTGACATAAACCCATAAAAATGGCAACAATTAAGGAATCATTATCACGCATTAGAAATGTTTTTAAAGTTGTGAATGAAGATGCATTCATGACTGATAGATTCATTCACAGTTTGCTGATGAAACATGCTAAGGCATTAATTCGCAGACAAGATAATGAAGATAAATTAATGAGATTTGATAGTCTCTTTGAAACTCTTCCTTTTGTTGATTTGATTGAAGTAGATAAAATTGAAGCTGATTGCGCTGGGTTAAAAACCGGTTGTAAAATCATGCGAACTAAAAAGAAACTACCTAAAATTATGACAGGTAGTTATGGCCCATTAATCCGTAATGTAGGACCAATTGATTACAGTGATACATTTCAACAAATCAATCAAGCTATTTACATAGCAATGACCAACTCTACAAATTTCAAATACAACAAGTGTCATTATTTTTGGTACAAGAATGGGTATTTGTATTTTCCGGATATTGTATGGGATGCAATTACTGTTGAAGCAATGTTTGAAGAACCTACAGATGGTTTCTGTAATGAAAATAACAAGTCTTGTACAGTAATGCAGGATCAAGATTTTTCTATTCCTGATTACTTGTTTACAGAAATTGAAGGCATGGTTCAACAAGAACTTATGACTCTTGGAAAAATTCCGTCTGATACTGCAGACAACTCACAAAATATTTTAAGATAAGATGTCAAATTACACATTAAAATATAGAACTTATGATCAGTTGCTGGCTGAGATCCAAACTGATTTTAAACGTCATTACTTAGAAGATTTTATCAATCCTCAAGAGTTTATTAAAGTAGCTAAACGCTGCAATTATGAATTAGGATTGAGAGTATTCAAAACTAGAGAAGTAATGCTAGAAGTTGAAAATGGAAGAGCTAAACTTCCAAACAACTTTAATGTGTTGAATTTTGCATTTATAATGTCTAACCATTCAATTACAGAACCATTAATTTCAGGAACTCATGTTGAAGATGTTAAGATAGGCAAGACCTATAATCCTGGAGAATGGGATATACCGGATACTTGTTCAAATCCAATTCCTCCTACAGCTCCAGCTTTAACTTGCTGTAATGACTGTGGACACACTTTTACATCTTGTTCATGTAAACCTGTAGGGGATGTGTCATTAAACTGTAAGGGAGAGTTTATGACATTGGTTCAAACATTTAAATACCATACAAGAAGATGGACTGAGTTTCATTCAATCAGAATCATTGATGGAGGAGATGTTATTGATCCAGATTGTCCAAATAAAAAATGGCAATCTCGTAACACAGCTTACATTAAAAATGGATTTATCTACACTTCATTTAAAACTGGTCAGTTATATGTTAACTACCAGGGAATCATGGAAGATGAAGAAGGGAACATTTTGGTTCCTGATCATGACATGCTTAATGAATTTTATGAATATGCAATTAAGCAACGCGTGTTGGAAAATATGATTATGAATGGTGAAACTGTAAACGGAAACCAAATTCAAATCATTGAACAAAGACTAAGAGCTGCGCGCAACAATGCATATAGTTTGGTTAATACACCAAACTTTAATGAGTTGAGACAAATTTGGGAAGTTAACCGCAAGGCCCAGTACCATAATTTTTACAATATGTTTAAATCCTACTAATCATGGCAAAGAAAAGCACGGGTGCGGGATCTAACTTTAAACCGCAAAGTACGTTTGATAAAGCAATGGTTAGTGATATTGGGGATTTCCACTTGCCGGAAAACTCATGGACATATGCCAGAAATGCAATTAACAATACACGTAGAGGTGACTTAGGTAAACTAAGTAATGAACCTTCAAATACATTGTGTACATATGCACCTTATGTAATTATTGGTGCCATACATATTGAAGAAGACCGCTGGGCAATCTTTTCTACAAATAATACTGATTCTGAAATTGGAGAGTTTGTTGAAGGAACTTGTTCTTATACTACTATTGTAAATGATAAATGTTTACAGTTCAATGCTGATAATTTAATTAAAGGTGTTTCAAGACCCACTTTTAATTGTTCTTTTAAATTGTATTGGGATGATGGAATAAATCCTACCAGAGTACTTGATATTGCAAATGTTCCATGGAAACAAATTTGTACTACAGATCCAAATGGATGTACTACATGTGTTGATACTACAGATTTAGATTGTGATAAAATAAGACTTGAATCTTTTGTTCATATGCCATGTGTTAAAATGAAAAAAGGTTCAGCTGCAGGTTCACTTTTAAATGGAACTTACCAAGCTCAAATTGCATATGAAATTGATGGTCAAAAGGTAACTGATTATTCAATTCCATCAAATGCATTGACACTGTTTGATCATTCAAATGTCAATAGTTCAATTGAAATTGAATTATCTAATTTGGATTTAAGTTTTGAAAATTTCCAATTAGTTCTTGTCTATACAATTAATGAAAAAACAGTAGCAAGATTAATGGGGTCATATAGCACTAGACAAACTAAAATTGTTTATGACTATATAGATATTACATTGACAACAGTCCCTTTAGCGGATTTACCTTTAAGTACCCCGGTTCCAGATAAATCTGAAGCTGTGTTTACTGTAGGAGATTACTTATTAAGGACTGCACCGACAACTAAATTTGATTTTAACTATCAGCCTTTGGCCAATCAAATTCAAACCAAATGGCAATGTGTTGAATACAAGAATGAGTACTATAAAAATGGAGGAACTAACATTGGCTACATGCGTGATGAGGTTTATTCATTCTTTATACGCTTTATTTACAACACTGGGGATAAATCAAAAAGTTATCATATTCCAGGACGCGCTGCAGGTAATTATTTTTTAACTAATGATGCAGGTGCCAATGCTGGATTAATAAGTGAAGTTGCACCTTGTCCTACTACAATTAATGACATTGAAACTCCTGATTACACACCAAGAGTTTTTGAAGTATACAATACAGCAACACTAACAGGAACTCCAAATACACCAACTGGTGACGGTGGAGTAATAGTTGCTGAAGGTCAAATGGGTTATTGGGAATCTACAGAATTGTATGATGATAACAACCCAATTGTTTGGAACTCAAATGTACAAGGTCATCCTGAATGGAATCTTTGTGGTAGACCAATACGTCACCATAAATTTCCAGAAAATGTAATAACGTCTGGCGGTACTACAAATACATTGACAAACCATTATAAAGATGGTGGTGATAAAATTAGAATCATGGGTGTTGTTTTTGACAACATTCAACCTCCTGTTGATAACAATGGAAATGTAATTACAAACATTATTGGTTATGAAATCCTAAGAGGTAATAGAACTGGAAACAAATCAGTTCTTTACAAAGGATTAATCAACAATATGTTTAGTTATGATGCTCCAGATTTAGTTACAGACCGTACTGCTCTTTATGCTAATTATCCATTTAATGATTTAAGACCGGATCCATTTATTTCAATGAATCCAACTCCTACATCATATGAACCATTATCTGGTGGATTAATTAATTATACACCAAACAGTCAATACAGTAAAAAACATTTTACTTTTCATTCACCAGATTGCATGTTTGCAAGACCATTCTTGGTAGATGATGAAGTTAAAATTTATGGTGCTGCTTGGGGTGAAAGTCAAGGATATTACATTGCTCCTAAAGGACATCCAAGACATAAGTTTATTACTGATCTTTCATTAATAGCATCTACAGTTGTAGGTTTTGGTTATGCCATTGCAAAAATGGTTGGTACCCGTGATGTTAAGTATACAAGCTACTCAATTGATAGTGATCCAATTTTTGCAGGGTCGTCTACATCAGGTGGTAACTTTTTGACAAGTGCCAGTATTGCCACAATGACTGCCGCTGAAGCACTTGCTAATAACGTCTTAGGGACTTTAGGAATGACTGATGCGTTAACTGGTTCCAATGGATTGAGTAATGCATCTACATTAAACTCATCTTTACAAGGTGTTATTACTACTTCTCAAACAAATGCAGCTATACCTGGTTCTGGAGTAAATTCTGGAACTTATGAGGTATATTACAAAGATCAAGATTCAAACCCAAATGCATTACGTTGGGCATTAGTTGCTTTAGGTAATCCTATGTTTACTGGGTATATGGCTGATGGTACTGATTTGTTTATTAAGATTATTCAATCTTTAGGCTCATGGCAACAACATGCTGTACAATATCAAAGCCTATGTAAGTATGAAAATTTTGCGGCTCCTTATGCTAACAACCGCAGACGCAAAATTAATGATGCTAGATTCTTAAATCCAGGTGTTCAAAACTATCAAACAAATTATGTAGTAAATCACATCTACAGAAATGAAACTGTAATGTTTGATACTGCCGTAGATATTGAAAACATCACAGGTGCCATTGCAGATGTCTCAAGGCCTCCTAGAGCTTCTGCTTTACCTGATATGTACAAAACATATGCAAGACGTGCTTCATCTCATTACGCAGCACTAAAAGTAAGATTGCGTAATCAGTATGGACAGGTATATGACATAAGACAATTACTTGTTTCATCTTGTCCGGTAAATATTACTAATACAAGTACAGGTTTATTATTTGGTGGAGACACTTACATTGGAAAATATTCAGAAAAAAACACACTTTATTATTTTCAACAATGGTTAAACGGAGAGCCCGATGGTGCTGTATTTAATTACAGATTGCAAAAAATGTTTGAGCATACAGCTTTTTGGATGGATACAGATCCATTTGATTTAGCTGAGTTTACATCAAGTGTTGTTCCTGCATTAGAAGCTGCAGTACAAGCCGGATCCATTTCTACATTTTTTCAAACATTAATGTTTCCATCTGATAAACATTGTTTTGATAGATTGGGTGGATCTAATGGTCTTTTTTTAGTTAAGAAAGCTTTCATATACTTATTTAATTCAGGTGTAAGAGATTTCTTTGTTGAGTCTGAATTCAATGTTGATATGCGCGATTGGCAGGATGAAGATGCTAAAAAGCATTATCCTATTTTGTCAGATCTCAAAGCAATGTTTTCTACAAACTTAATAAAGGCAGATAATTATTATCAGTTTGATAGAAGCATGTCACATTCATTCATGGCTAGTCAAAAAATTCCATGGGGAGTTATGCAAGACCGTGATTATGATCCACAATTATCTGCTTCTTGTTACACTAAATATCCAAGAAGGTTAATGTATTCATTGCCACAAATAGGCGGTACCACAAATCCTTCATTGGGTAAAAAAGATCAATGGCTTACATTTCTTCCAAACAACTTTGTAGATTACACAAGTAAGGTTACTGCAATTAAACCAGTTGATAAAACAGCAGCATTAATTCTATTTGAAAATCAGGCACCGGGAATGTTGCCGGGAGTAGATGAGTTGAGGTCACAAACAAATGCTAAAATTACAATTGGTGATGGAACATTGTTTGCAAGAAAGTTGCAGCAGTTATCTAATTCAGAATCATCATTTGAATATGCATCATGTCAAAATAGATTGTCAGTAATAAATTGTCCTGCCGGTGTATTTTGGATGAGCGAAGAGCAAGGTAAGATTTTCCAATATGCGGGAGGTTTAAAAGAGATTTCCCTAAAGAGTAATAGATTTTGGTTAAACCAATATCTTCCATACATGCTGGTAAAAGATTTTCCTAACTTTCAAGTAACGGATAATCCAGTAGCCGGTATTGGTTGTCAAACTATTTATGACAACGGATATGGTTTAGTGTATTTCTGCAAAAAAGATTACCGTCTTAAAAAGAATCTTCCAGTAACTGTTACTTATATTGGAGGTACTAAGTTTTTAATTAATGGAATTTTTGTAGCAAAACTTGGAGATCCTGCATATTTTGATGATTGTTCTTGGACTTTAAGTTATGATCCAAAAATTGATGAGTTTGTATCTTTTCATGATTGGCATCCGGACCTGGCTTTAGGAGCAAAGAATAATTTCTTGACTACTAAACAAAATGGTTTCTGGAGACATTTAGATTCTTGTCAATCTTATTGTAACTTCTATGGTAAAGATTATCCATTTGAAGTAGAGTTTCAATTAGATAACAAGTTTGCAGTGGCTACAATGCGCAATGTAGAATACTACATTGAAAGCTTTGTGTATAATCCAGATAACTGCTATGATCGTTTCCATATACTTGATTATGGATTTGATCAAGCAATTGTTTATAACTCAGAACAAGTGTCTGGATTGTTAAAGTTGCATATTGCACCTAAAAATGATTTACCTGCATTACTTCGTTATCCAGAAATAAAAATGAATTACATCAACATTCATTTTTCTAAAGAAGAACAACAGTATAGATTTAATCAGTTCTGGGATATTACAAAAGACAGAGGTGAATTTACAGGTGCTGAAAACTTTATTTGGAACACTGAAGACAATGGTTATATACGCAACTTAAATCCAGTCAATTTGAACTATGATAAAGCTGAATTTCAACGTAAAAAGTTTAGACATTATAACAACAAAGTAGTTCTTAAAAGAACTAAAAATTCTAATGTAGAAATTCTTGTTAGCTTAGCTGCTAGTAACATGCAAGTTTCTCACAGGTAACTATTTAATAGTTAAGAATAGTAAAATTTTTTTTGTATATTAAAACATAAGATTATAAAAATGGAAAACCCACAAGCACAAATGCAAGGTCAAGGTCAACCTCAACAGCAAGGACAAGATCAGCAAATGCAACAAGTAATGCAGGCTGTTCAACAAATGGTGCAACAAGGTATGCAACCAGTAGAAATTGCTGCACAATTATTACAACAACTTCCTCCCGAAGCCATTATGCAAGTATTTGTACAAATGGGAATTCCTGAACAAGAAGCTCAAGCAACTATTCAAGAAGCAATGCAAGGAGCTCAAGCACAACAACAAGGTGCAGGCGAAGAGCAAATAGAAGGTGCCGCAAGTAATCCAGCTGAAGAATCTGCTGAAATTCCTACTGAAGGTCAACAAATGAAATTTGGCGGTATGCCAAAACGTCTTGTTAAAAGACAAAATGGTGGTGGAAATCCAGAACAAGAAATGCAAGCTGTTATGGGTCAAGTTCAAGAAATGATGCAAGGCGGTGCTGATGCACGTCAAGTCATGGAACAAATACAAGCTGCTGTTCAACAAGGTCAAATTTCACCAGAAGTTGCACAAGCTGTTATGCAGCAGTTAAGTGGACAAATGGAAGCAGTAGATCCTCAGTTAGAACAACCGGGAGCCAATCCACAAACTGTAGATCCAAACATGGCATCTCCAGATTCACAGATGATGGCTTTTGGTGGTAATCTTAAAAAGCTTATGTCAAAAGCATTTGGTGGAGACTTAACTGTTCCATCAATTGACTCTAAAACATATGCACAAGACCGTGCTGCTTTGATTACTAATGCTATTAAAAACAATACATTTAAATCAACACTTGATTCTGATTTTCCAAGTTTAATGGGTAATCAAATGGCGTATGGTGGAGATCTTCCTAAAGCTGATAAGGGTTTTGATATTAGCAAATACAAAACCAAAGATGAAGCAGAACTTGCAGCGTACCGTTACAGACAAGGATTAAGCGCGGATGAACAAGCCAAGTTTAATATTGATGAAACACTTAAAGGTTGGAAAGAACCGGAACCAACATATGAGGCTGGCAAAAGTTATCAATATGATCCAGCTACTAAAAAATTTAACATAATTCAACCTCCAGCTCCAACTTATGAAGCTGGTAAGAACTATCAATATGATCCAGCTACTAAAGGTTTTAAAGCTGTAGACACTCCGGCTAATACAGGTCAAGTTGTAAATGGTGTGGGTTATCCTAATCCTTTTGGAGGTGGTCTTTACAATAATCTTTACTACGGAACATCTCCAATGGCTAGATTTATGGCTAACTCTACCATGTATGGGGTACCAAAAGTAAAAGGTACTAATTTACCGGGCGGAATGGATGCTACTGCATTTATGATGCAAACAGCCGGTCAAAATTTAGCACCTGGAATGTCTGGTAAAGCAAACGGTCAAGACTATAGAATTACCGGAGTAGAAGATATTAAAGGTGGTTTATTTGGTAGAAAAAAAGTTGGTGTACGTTACAACATTGATTGGGGTAATCCTGCAAGTGTAGCTGCAGCTCAACAAGGAACACCAGCCGGTCCTGGTTTATCTGGTTTTAATGCTGATGCAAATGGAGACAATATTCCTGATTACTTAGGTGCATCAACAACTACAATGAACGGTGCAAATTTACCAGCAGGTCCTCAAAATAGTCCAGCTGGTCCAGTAGATGTAACCGGTAATCAAGGAACTCCTGTTACAGGGATTACACCAAGTAACAACTTAATGTGGGATTCAGGTAATATGCCTTCATTGCAAAATCCAATGAACGCTGCTCCAAAGGAATCACCAATGGAGTTAATGCCAATGAATACTCCAAATCGTGTAGATACAAATTTACCTGCAGGTTTAACTGGTATTCCAGAATTTAACCAAAGACAAGAAATTTCTAAGTTTCAACAAGGTCAAGCTGCAAAAGGTTTAGTTTGGAATGCACCAACAAACAGTTGGGTTTCTAAAGAAGCATTAGACATATCTGCTCAAATGAATGCTCCAGCAACTCAATCAGGATCATCAATGGGTGTTGAAGGTCCAGCATTTGCTACACAGCAAGATCTAATGAACATTGTAAATAATCCAACACCGCAGTTTAATGATACACCGCGAAGATGGTTTAGAGATAGAGATAAAGTAAATGCTTTAAAACAAACTATTGGTCAAGATTATGTCCCAGCTAGAGCTAGACTAGATCAAGGTTTTGAACCTTTAAATGGCAGAGTAAACGATGCGGATGCTAATTTTTGGGACTCTGAAGATATTAATTCTTCATTTGATGCAAATGGAAATCCACGTGTTCAAGTTATGGGTGCAGATGGAAATCCTATTAACAATGCTAATTTACCACAATACAGAGCATTTGGTGGAGGTGTAGATGCCCAAGCATTAAATAATGCAGTAGCTTTAATTAATAAAGCATTTGGAGGATCTATTCCAATGGCTACCAACGGTATGCAAATGCAATCTTCTTTAGATGTAACTACAAAAAATAAATTTAATCCAGATTGGAATGCTGTAGGAGATATGTACATGGGTGCAGGAAACCGTTTAGTGAATTTTATGGATGGTGTTAATGCAATTAATCCAGAAAGAGATATTGCCCGCATGTCTGCATTAAATACACAACCTATTGAGTTTTCTCAAATGAAACAAGGTATTTATGATCAAGCGGGTAATTTTATTCCTAATGATATTGGAAATCAAGTTTTAAATCCAACTGATATTTATGCATCACAAGAACGCCAGGTATTTGCTTATGGTGGAAAAGTTTACGAACTTGGTGGCGATGTTGAATTAGATGATAATGAATTAGCTCAACTACAACAGGCTGGGTTTAAAGTTTCAAAAATTTAAGTATGGGTAATTCTAAATATATAATTACTGGTTTTCCTTCAAGCATGAATGTTGTTAAGACACCTGCTGTTACAAGAACACTCGGCCCTGTAAAGAGAAAAATTGCAAATGTAGAAGCTGAAAAAGGTGAAACAGTTGTAACTAATATGAGCCGCGGATTAAATAACATCTTTGAGATGTATGGAATCAGTGGTAAAAAACACAGCGAGGGAGGAACACCATTGGCTCTTCCTACAGAGGAAAAAGATTCCGATGGTAGTTCTTTTATTTTTTCTGATAATAAAAGAATGACTGTCAAGGATCCAGCTCTTTTGGATTACTTTGGTATTAAGTCTAGCAAACCAATGACATTTGCTGACATATCAAAAACTTTCATGAAGAGAGTAAATGATTCTAAAGCAATTTTAATTAACCCAGATTCAGATGATGTTGCAAAGCGTTCAGCAGAAATGACAATGGATAACACTGCATTTAAAATTGCAGCTTTAAAACTATTACAAGAATCTAAAAAAGGATTTAAAGATGGTTTACCAAATGGTACAGAGGCGTTCTTTGATAAATTAGGAGTTAAACCGGAAGAAATGTTTGCAATGAATCAGCAAGAAGCTGACAAAGCAAATACAGCAGTTGCTGCTGCTTTTGGTGGATTAGTTAAAAACTATGTAGCTCCTATGGAGTTTCCTTCTATGGCATTTGGTGGTGAACTACCACGTTATGATGGAGGAGGTAAAGTTTATAAGCCTGAAGATCTTCCTAAAGATGCTGTTATCTCATCTGGTAAAACTTTTAAAGTTGGCGAGTTTGTTAAACAAGAAGATGGTACCTATAGAAAGGTTACTAAGGTAAATGTAAATCCTAATCTTACAGCAGATACTAAAACAAGTACAGGACCAATTGGTAATTGGATTGCACAAGATCCTAAAAATAAAGCTGATGCTGATGCAGCTAATGCTATTATTGATAAAGGAATTAAAGACGGTACAATTATTCTTGATAAAAATACAAACAAGATTAGAATCCAAGGAAGTTTTAATCCTGGATTTAAAGAGCGCATTATTCTTAGCCGTGTAATTAATCAATCCGGTAAAGAATTTGGTACTGATAAATACAAAATTGTATTGCAGCGTGGTACAACTGATTATAGTGGTGCTAAAGATGGCAAATGGCAAGGTAGTGGATCATTTGTTGCAGGTTTTACACCTGAAGACTATGAAAAACGATATTTGTTTGAAAAGTCTAGAGGTGCTGGCATGACAGATGATGAAGCTTTTAAACTTGTAGATGATACATATGCGGATCCAAACAAAGTAAAAGAACTTAGAAAAGAGTATGTTACTTTCTTAGGTGTTCCGCTACCTAAAACAGATGATGAGTTAATGGCTGCTGATTTTTACAAAAAAAATTATGCTGCAGTTACTAAAGGAGTAGAATCTAAATTAGCAGAAAGTGGATACCGTCCTGCAATTGGTAATGAACAATTATCCGGATTTGAACACTTTGATGCATTTGGATTTACAGCTAACCCAGAATTTGAACAAGAAGGCAAATTACCACCAGAAGAAAAACCGGTAGTTACTCCTCCTGCAAAAGAATTGGGTCCAACAACTCCATTGAATCAACCATTTGGTTACAGACAACAAGATTTAAATGCACTAAATAGAGCTACTGCAGCGCGTTTTGAAATTCCTAGATTAGAAGCATGGTCAAAAACAGCTGCTGCTGTTATGCCGGACAGAGCATATTTTTCTCCAGAAAGAACAATTGCAGCAGCAAATGAGCAATTGAATCAAGGAATGCAAGGAGTAAGAGCGTTTGGCAATGCACAAGCTGCAGGAGCTGATGCACTTGCTCTTACAGGTCAAGCATATGCTAATGTTGCCAATGCTATTAGTGACTATGCTGATAAGAACGTAGGTGTGTTTAATTCAGGAGAACAATATAACACTCAGATTGCAAATCTAAGAGCACAACAAGAAGCTCAGAATGCAACCAATATGTGGGATAAAAATACATTGTTAAAACAAAACTTCCATAATGCTATTTCAGCTGCAAAAGATAAAATTGTAAACCTTACAAATCAAGCATTAACTAATGCTTCTGATATTTACAACTTAAATCTTAACTCTGAGAACTTTAAAAAGGATCCATTAACTGGTATTGTTTACAAAGCAAATGATAGAGCAATCACACCTAAGAAAGCAACTGATACAGATGTGGCCCAAGAGTTTCAAGATTTTGCTACTAAACTGCCAAATGTAAATCCTGATTTACAAGCTAAACTTTTCTTAGCATATAAGTCTGGAAAATATCAAATTGAACCGGATAATGGAACTACTCCACCTAGTGAGTTGACTGCATCTAGTACACAGGCATAACTAATTTTTGTTTAGCATTTTATATTTACATTTACAATAAAAATTTAATATGGCAACATATCTTCAAGGCGCAAATGATTATGTATCCCAGGTGCAACCTTCAGCTCCTAATCTGGCCTTTGATGCTCAAATTTTGCAAACTAAACAAGCAAAGTATGATGCTAACCATAAGAAGGTAAGTGAGCTATATGGTTCACTTTTAAATTCAGCTATGACTAGAACTGATAATATTCAGGCTAGAGATGAATTTTTTAAGATAATCAATGATGATATTAAAAGAATGGGAAGTTTAGATTTCTCATTAGATCAAAATGTTGATGCGGCTGCTAGTGTTTTCCAATCTATTTATGACAATAAGAATATTGTAAAAGATATGGTTTGGACTCGTGATTTTAACAGTCAACTTGCAAGAGGTGAAGGTTTTAAAAATTGCATTGATCCGGAAAAATGCGGAGGCCAATGGTGGGAAGAAGGTGATAAGTACATGGCATACAAACGCCAAGAATTTAAAAATGCCAGTGCTTCTGAAGCTATGGGAATGTCTAGCCCAACATACATTCCTTACAATAATGTAATGGATAAAGCTATTAAGATTGCAAAGGATGCAGGTCTTAGTATGAAGTATGATGAGCTTAAAGGCAATTACATTTTTACTACAAAAAACGGACAGCAATTAATTTCTCCATTAACACAATTATTTAATCAAACTATTGGTCAAAATCCACAGTTTGCTCAAATGTATCAAGCTAAAGCTTATGTAGACCGTAAAGATTGGGTCTACAATAAAATTAGTTTAGGTGAATTTGCTGATGAAAATGCAGCTTCTGTTGGGTATTTTAAAGCTAAGAATGATATAGTTCAAGCTAAGTTAGAAAAAGCCGCAGATGATCTTGATGTTGATTACGGACAATTGACTGAAAAGTATGAATACCTTAAAGGTGAATATGAAGCAGGGCGTGTAAAAAAAGGTTCTCAAGAGTATGAGCAGCTTATGGGTTTACCTGAATTAATCCAAGGAGCTGAAAGTGCTAAGCAATATACCGACATGCTCACTAAAGCAAATGAAAATGCAACTAATGCTGCAGCACTTAGAACTTTAGGAGACATCAATGATTCAAGGGCTGCATTTGAATACTTTACTAATGATATTGATAAAGCTGCAAGAACTCTTGCTTTTAAAGATGCCGAAGTTACAATGGAGGCTGATGACTTTGCTAAGATGGCTCAACAACATGCTTATGATGTTTCTCTAGAGCAAATGAAGTTTAACAACGACATGGCTAAAGAAAAATGGAAACTTGACAATGGTCTTTACAACGATAAGATTAATGCTGGAGGTACTAAAATTAAAGATCAAGTAGCTTTTGAAAATAAAAATTTGGAAGTAGAAAACATGAATCCAAAAGTTTCAGCTGCTCTTAAATTTAAACAACAGTATCCAGATGATGTAACTATTAAAAATGGTGAAATTACATGGGCAGATAATGCTGATCCTAAATTAAAATCAAAATACCAAGCAATTTTACAAAAAGAAATTGATGCTAAAATTTCTGCTAAAAATGAATCTAATAAATTAGCAATTAAAGCAGGTTTATCTCCAAAATACACTGATGTTTTATCATTAAATGATCTTAATTCAGATGATGTACCAGCTAGTGTTGGTCAAGCTGTTTCTGATAGATTCTGGGAAAAACGCAAGAAAGGTGTTACTGAAGTAATGTGGGCTAATGGTTTATCTCAAATTAAAAAAGACAAACCTATTTATTATCAATTGCAGGAATTAAATTTAATTAATTAAAAATAAAAAATCATGGGTTTTGATTTAGTAGCCGCAGCTCAGCAAAGAGCAGGCGTTAGTACTACACCATCTAAAGTAGATAAAGGCACACCAAGTATGACTCCTTCTAAAGGAACCGAAACAACTTGGAATAAACAATTTCAACCGTTAATTGATGAATTGAAATTAGATAAAGACATCAATTATAGTAACTCATTGCACATGATGAAGGCTATCAACGGTAGGTATGATAAACTGCTTTCATCTGATGTTGATCCTCAAATTAAACAGCTAGTTAAAGCATTAAAAAATAGTTCATGGGCAGCTATGAATGAAGTTGGTAAACTTAAAACTGGAGGTTTTGATAATGATTTAGCATCAAGGTATTTTTTGAATGCAGCAAAAGCAGATAATGAATTGGCTAATGCATTAGCATATCAAAAGAAAAAAGGATTTGTTTATGATCCTGAAACTAAAAATATTTATGACCGCAAGACATTTGAAAAAAAATCTCAAGTTCCAATTATTGAACAACAAGGAACTACACAAACTGGAGCAGGTTCTGGTGGTGTAAATAGAATGGCAGGTTATACTCAATTAAAAGGGTATGGTGATTTAATGACAAAAGAGTTAAGAAATAAAATTAACCCTATTGTTTCTACTTGGACCACTAATGCAACAAGATTGCTTAATGCGGATGATAGATCTGCAGGAAAATTTGATCCAGACAACCGTACAAAAACTTATGCATTAACTGTAGACATTTTGACGCATGTTCAAAAATATGGCACAACTACTGGTAATGCCAGTGTAGATGCTCAAAATAAAAAAGATGCTAATAAAATTCTTAAACAACTTTGGAAAACAAAAGGCTTTCCAAGTAAAATGGATGTGATTAAATCATTTACTAATGGTGATGAAAATGTAATTGCAAACATGGCCAAAAATTTAGGTTTTTATGGATCTAATTATATTTACACTAGACACAAAGAAAGTTTAGGTTCCAACAAAAAATACTTTTCAGGTATTGAAAAAATGGCGGATAAATTAGATGATGTGGATGGTTTATTAAATGAGTTTAAAGAATACAAAACTGCAGAAAAAGATTGGAGAGTTGAGGCGTTAAAACAAGCTACAATTAAATCAAAAATTGCAAGTAAGTCTGATGTATTTAATAATTTATTAGATCAAAATGGAAACATTTTAGATTTTGATTCATTTTTAAAAAAGGCAGGATATGATGAAAGAAATAATACACTAGGTGCATTAAATTCTGACGGATCACTTCCAACTCTTGCTAAAATTTTTGAAAAAAATAATAGTTTTTATTCTGGGGTTAGTAATAGAGCAATTGTAACTGCTCCTGGAAAACGCATTGAAAATGTTCCTTACACCGCATATGAATCAATATATAAAATTGGTGACAGAGGTGCTTTTAATAAATTAATGAGAGGTGTTTACAATGATGCAGTAAAAGAGTTTAAAGCAAAATTTAGCGATCTTAGATTTGACAAACAAATTAAAGGACATGCTAAAGTTGTTCAATTTGGTAACACTGCAGATCACAATCTTAGTTACAGGTCTGTTGATATGTCATTAGATAAAAATGGATACCTCAAAAACACTGAAGGTAAAAAAGCTGAAAATGCTAACATTCTGTTTAATATCATGCGTCAATCTGATGGTACTATTGATACAGAAAACATTACATTGCTGAATGATTTTAACACTAAGCAAGGAAAGTATAGAAATGCTACCCGTGATGATTTAAGAGGTATGCAGGAAAACAACCCAGAAGTGTTTAAAGATTTCTTTAAAGGTGCCAAAAATGATGACATTCAAATTACATATGTAAAAAATGCATCATTGGATTACCATGGAGCTTACATTTTTAAAAACAATGAAACTGGTAAATCAATGACAATGATTGCTCCAAACTCTTTGTTACAAAAAGCCAAAGAACCAATGTTTGTAAATACATTCATGAGTACATCTGAATATCGTTTCCAGCAACTTGGAAAAAGAAAGCTTCCGGATTTAGATGGTGTTTACTCAAATGCTATTATTTATGATGTTAATGGTATTAAAACAGCATCTTGGAAATTCAAAAACAGAAATGGTGAGTTGGAGGAATACACTCTTCCTATAGGTGACGTAGATATTAATGTAGCTACAAAGCAATTCAATGATTTAATGCAAGATTTTACAAGATTAAAAAACATGAACAATGGCAAATGAGTTAGATCCTAAAGCTCTATTTGATCAAGCTGCATCAAACACGGCAATTAAAAATCAAAAAATACTTGATGACCCTTTTAATAAAGGGAGTGAAGTTATATCTGCTAAACAACTTAATGCAGATAAATTTCTTACCTATAATTCAAAAACATATGGTAAGTTAGGATTTGACCCGTTTAAAGATAATGACAAGTTATACAACAATAAAACTCATTGGAGTGAAGATGTTGAAAGAGCTTGGCATGGTATGGCCAAACTTGCAGGTGTAGGTTTTCAAGATACATTTGGTTTTGGCTTAATGGCCGGAAAAGATAACTGGAAAAACTTTGAAGAGGTGATGCAAAATTACTCTTCAACAAGAGGTGGTTATACTCAATTTTGGTCTAACACAATGTTGTCTTCTGGTTATACTATGGGTATAATTGGAGCCATTGCTGCTGAAGAACTTGCATTGGCAGTAACTACTGCAGGTTTAGGTAATGTTGGTTCATCTGGTTTGCTTGCTACACAATTAGGAAAAGCATTCAACAAATTGGAAAGTGTAGGTTCCTCTTCTAGATTGTTAGAAAGAGTTTCTGAACTTGGTCATATTGATGATGCTGCTAAATGGTACTCATTAAAAAGTTTAGGTAAGACTGCAATTAAAGGTCTAAATCCTGTAGGAGAAAGCATGGACTTTCTTTCTAATCTCAATAAGATGGATAACTTAAATTCTTGGCAAAAATTAGCTACAGGAGCCGGTGCCGTTGCAAGGGATGCGCGAAAGATGTACATGACTCACAGTGAATCAAACTTAGAAGCTGAAATGGCTAGAAATGAGTTTGTGGACAAAAAAATTGAAGAGGCATACAAAGCAAATGGTGGACAAGCATTAAGTGACTTTGATGTTGCTAGAATTCAAAAAGATGGTGACAATGTTTTTAAATCAACCTATAACGGAAACTTAGGTTTGATTTATGCAACTAATGCTGTCACATTTGATAACATGTTTAAAAGCATGCGTTTCAATGCAAAGATGTTTGATTTACCAAAAAACGTTTTTAAAATTGGATTATCAGATGCAGGTAAAGTTACCGCATCAGTTAACAAAGATTTTTTTAAAACTTCATTAAAACAAATTGCAAAAACTCCAATTGTATTTGCTAAAAAGAAACTAAATGAAGTAACAGTAGGAAGTGCAATTAAAGCTGGTTTATCTTCTTCTATGGAAGGTATTCAAGAACTTGGCCAGGATGTTATTTCTAATTCAGTTAAAAGTTACTATGGCCGCAACCACACTGGTCAACAAGTGCGCGGTGGTTACTTAGATTATCTTTACAATGATGTAGGAAATGCTATTAAGGGTGTTGCTAACGGAGAAGGTGTTTCAACATTTTTATCTGGATTCTTAATGGGTGGTTTTGCTTCACCAGTTGGTGGCGTAATTAGCATTGCACAAAATGAACTTTTAGGTGGCGGTGCGCGTAATAAAGCTCAATATTTATTTCAAAGACAAAAATGGGCCCAGAACCAAAAAACTAAATACAAAGAAGCTCTTGCTAAAGCAAAAGTATTATCTGAAGTATTTGATGCAAATCTTAATTATACTGAGCATGCAAGTCAACCTATGTTTACACAGGCTGAATTACAGGAAGAAATTCTTACTGCTGCTCAAAATGGTGACAAAAAGAAATTTGAAGATGCTAAGCATGAGTCACTGCAAACTGGTATTCGTACCATGCTTAAAAACAATGTAGAGGGTGAATTTGCAGACATGCTTGATGAAATGTCTACTAAGTATACCCCAGAGCAATTGAATCAAGCTTTAGGAAGAACTGACATTACAGCTGAAAACCTTAGTGAACATCAGACTACATTGGCTAACAAAGCAAAAGACATTAGAAGTTACAGAAAACTTTATGATGAAATTGAAGACAAGTTAGTTAATCCAGTTAAGAAAAGTGAACTTGATCAATTGGATATTACTGATCCTGAACAAAGAAAAAGAAAACTAGAACTTCTTATTAAGCAAGCCTCTTTTAACAATTTAAAAAATGAACTTTTATTTTCAAAAGGTAAGATTTTAAATAAGGCTCAACGCATGGAGGAACTTGTAAAGGTTCTTAATAAAGATTCAGCTTTAACAACTACAGAGGTTCAATCATTAATAAGTGCATCTGGATTAGAATCTGAGATGAAATTATTAAAAATTGCAGTTGAAGCTAATAAGAATTTAAATCTTACTGGTGAAAATGCAGAAGGTGCCAAAGAAACTGAAGCTAAATTAGAAGCATTAACAGCATATAAAGAAGCATTTGACAACCTGGAAAAAGTTCAAAATGATGAAAATGCTACAGGTGTTGAGTTAGAAGATGCTCACAATGATTTATTTGAGGCATATCATAATTACCGCAAGGTCTCTTCTAAAGAATACAGTGCAGGTGTATCTGAAGATGTTGCACGCAGCAAATCTAAAGAATCATTTGATGTACTTGCAGATTACTTAACACTGGGTAAAGAGCATGAGAAACTACAAGATGTAGTAAATACATTATTGGATCCTAATTCAGCAGCACAATGGTTGGTTAAAAACCAAGAGATGCTAACTAAGTTAGATAAAAACAAAGAGGAGCACATAGCCAACCAGTTGATTGCATATACGCAAAAAGCTGAGTCAAGTATTATGCTTACTGAATTACAGAAGAACAATTTATTCTTTGATTTAAATGAGTTAGATGACTTAGTTGATAAAGGAATTATGCCTTCTGTTATTTACAATGTAGAAACAGGAAAACCGGTATCAGGTGAAGAATTAAAATTAGCACAACAAATCATTGGTAGTTTTTATTCCCGCTTGACTGGAAAAACAATTGTTGGAAGCAAGGCTGCTAAAACAGATAAGCAAAGTGCAAGAGCCAAAGATGACAAGAGAACTACAAAAGGACTAATCCGTCAATACAACTTAAAATCTAAAATGGATCAAGTAATTGATTTATCTGATCCAGTTGTCTTTGATAAATTCATGCGCTTGCTAGAGTCAAGTGACAAATTAACTTTTATTGAAAGAGAAATCTTAAATATTGTTTCTGACTCTGCACCAAAAATTATGTTCACTGAATCTGGTGAATTACCAATATCAGTTAATGAAGATGGTGTTTATGTAATTGACATCCGTTATGCTGGTGCCGATTATAAAAATGCAGCTGTAAGTTTTGAAACATTAGTGCTTTCTGCGTTGACTCAACACAAAGCAAGCGAAAGCCTTAAAGACAATGCAAAAGTGCGCGCGGAAGTTGAAACATTAATGCAACAAGCCAAAGAAGCATTTGCTCAAAGCTACAAAGGAGCAGAGGCAATGCAAATGTTTTTGGATCCTGCAGTATTTTTAACTGAGGCTTTAAATAATACCGCTGTGCAGACTTTCTTGATGGGAGTAACTGATACTACTTCACCAACAAAGAAAAGCGTCTGGTCAAGTTTAATTAGCAAATTAACAATGCTATTTAAGAAATCATTTGACCAAACATTATTACAACGCGCAGTAGATCTTGCTAAGATCACATTGGATCAAGAAACAATTGATAATATTGCAGAACCTGCAGTTGAAACTGAAGATGTTTCACTTAGTCAAGAAGTGGGTCCTTTAGAAGAGCTTGAGCCGGTTCTTGAACAGGAAGATGTTGAAGTTGATGAAGATGAGGTTGATAAAGCCAGCAAGTTACAAAATGAAATTCTAGAGAAAACAAATTTGCTAAATGCAATTGATGCACAGTTATCTACATTAGGCAAATTAAATTTCAGAAAAAGAATCAAGCTAAACAATAAGCGTCTGGCTTTAATGGATGACATTAACCGTCTCCAGGAAGAATATGACACTCAGTATTCATTTGATGATACACTGGGTGCGGATCCGGAAGAAGCACAGGCTGTTGTTGATACTGTAGAAACTGAAGTAGTAAGAGATGATGAGAATAAAGTTGTAGTCACTGATAAGACTCCATTTGAGTTATTACCATTTGATTTACAAGAAATTCTAATTAAATACTTCAGACAATCTGCATCTATTAATGAGTTAGAAGAGCTAAAAGGTTATTTCAAAAAGCAAATAGCACAACTTGAAGCCAACTTTATGGCAGCTCAACCAGATGTAAATGGTAAAGTTAACCTCCCAGTTAAGGAAAAATGGGATGCTGATTTTGCTAAGTTGAATGAAGACTTGGGTAGAAACTTCAAAGCTAAAGTTCTTAGTGGAAAGATTGTAATTGAATCAGCAGTTCGAACAGGTGATCCTACAGCTGAAGAAATAGAAGCTATTCAAAAAGAAATGGCTACTAATTCTGAATACACAGATCTCATTATTAGATACAATAGAGAGAAAGAAGATGTAGATGTTTATGTGGAGCCAGTAGTAGAACTTGATGAGGAAACCATAAGACAAATGAATGCTACAGAGATAGAGCGCGCAAAGGCTTTAGCTCAAGATAGAATTCAACAACAGAAAGAAGAAGCTAGAGCCCGTAGAAGAGCACGTAGAGCATCTATTGTACCATTGAGTCAAATGGAGCGAGAAAGTGTTGTAGAGTTGCTTAAAAAGGTTTTGAAGGATGACTATGCGGTTTTATCTGATGCCGAGGTTAAGAAGCTTGTTGGGATGCTGATGAGTGATAGTAAACTTTCCCCTTTCAAGATTCCTGATGTCATTGCTTATGTCAATGAAAAGAAACTCAAAGGGGTTAAGATAGCAAACAGTCAACTTGCAAATGAAATTGCTGACAATGCTTATGAGCAACTAGACATATTTGATTCAATGTACTATGGTAACATTGAGACTATGTTAGATAATGTTGCCAACGGTAAGCGCATGATTGCTGAGTACAAAGGAAAAGAAGTCTTACTTAAACTTTCTAAGACTGAGCTTGACCTTTTACTTGTTCATCACCCTAACCTATTTAGAGCAGAAGATAACAAGTCTCTTTATAGTGCCCTATACTTACAGAAAAAGATTATTGATTCATCTGCTAAAGGCTATAGGACAAGCCCGTTGAATACTGAATCGCCAGAAGCATTAGAGAATAGCATCATTGATCTCTTCCTAAAGGTTCAAAAGATGGGCATGCTGTTTCCTTCTACGGTAAAAGCATTAAACAACAATTTCATCAAAGCTGGTAGTAAATTAACCATTGTGAAATCTAAAAGTGGAATCAATGGCATTTACACCTTAGAAGCAAGGGACCGTAAATTAAATGCACAACCGGTTACAAAATACAAGTCTGATTTAGAAGTCATCAACAATTACTTTGGTGAAGAACAACCAGGAGAATTGTTTGCAAAAGCACTTATTGCTAAATGGTTTGCTGCTTCTAAAAACAATAGATTAAATCCAGATTTTATTACACGTAACTTAGTTAGAGGTCAAGGTGAAATTAACATCAAGAAAAACTTGCTTTCTAATAAATCTAAAATTAGAACATCAGATGGTTTTGCTGATTTAATTAATCAGGATTACAAAGAACTTCTTGGTGAAGATTTTAACTGGGTTGAGGTAATTAATGATGTGATTAATCAGTACAGTAGTTTAAAAGAAATGATGGCTGGTATTGCTTCTGAAATTAAAGAAGCAACTAATCAAACTGATGAAAGCTATAGTGAGTATGAAGAGCGCGCTAAATATGAAGCTGAAAAAGCAGAAAGAGAACAAGCAGAAAGTGCTTTAGACTGGGCTAATTTTATTAATTCAGGGTACAGTGCGGACTACTTTGAGTCAATGGCTGAATATTACAATTCACTTGAATACAAAATTGAAAACGGCCTTATTAGTCTGAAAGATTTATACAACATGACTCTTACAGATACTCAACAAAAAATATTTGATAAAGCTGTTGAGGATGGTCTTTATGATACTAATGATCCAGAATTTGCTAATGATCAAGCTAATGATGATTATGAAGATGGTTTTGAAGCATTTGAAGAAACTTTAGAGCAAAACAAACGCGCTGAAGCTAATACCACAAAAAGATTTAATGAAGTTATTGACTTAGGTTTATTTAACAGCATGGATTCTTTTGAAATGGTTGCTAGATTAAAAAGTCTTTTGAATGATTCAAAGAATTTTGATGACCTTGCTTTATTCTTAGGAATGTATGACTATGTAAACAGATACTCCATTTTTACTGAAAAGCAAAAAGCGTTATTAAATGACTTGATGGAAAGAAAACTAAATCAAGGTATGTATGTTGGAAAATCAGTAGTGCTAAATGACATGGCATTACAGATTGAAGGATACAACAAAACAGATAAAACTGTGGATTTGGTTGATTTGAGTACTGGAGAGTTGTTTACAGTCCCTTATTCAGAATTTTTAAATGCTCAAGATGTACTTCTTCCGGGCCAAGAATTTACAAAATTAAATGTAGATACAGTTGTTAATGACCAAGAAATTGACTATATTAAAACTACATATCAAGATATTTTCAATAACTTTACAGTTAGCACTTTAGAGTTTGACAAACTTGATAATGCAGAGATTGATAATAGAATTCTTGAGCAGTTAACAAAATGTAAATAACATGAATATTTGTATTACCCCGGAGTCTGTAAAGCTTTTTGCAAGCTACTTCAAAAAGCAATTACCGAGCCAATTTACAAATAAAATTACAGCAACAGCCTTGTTAAACAAAATGTTTGACGAGGCTTTGTCTAATTTTAAGAATACAGGTTTGAATGATGTAAGAAACAAAGAATTGATTTTACAGCATTTAAGTATTCTTCCCCAAGTTGTAAAACAATATATGGGTGAAACTCCATCGGCAAACAACCCAGAGTTGTTAGCAGGAATGAATGAATGGAGTCAAAAAATCTATGAAGCATCACAAGCAGATTCTCCTAAAGCTTTCCAAGATGTTATTGCAGAACTTGGAAGAGTATTAGGTACTACTAAAGTTGTGGCTCCTGTAGAAAGAGACATGCGCTTTGAAGCTGTTTCATTTGAGTTGTTCAAAACTGTAAACCAGGAAATGATTTATGAGGAAGGTGTAGGTTATTCAAATAACATCACTGATCCGACTAAAGAGTTTGAATTTGCTGTTCAAAGGGTTATTATACAAAATGGCAACAAGAATAATTTACAGTTTAAAGTTGTTAGCCAATCTGAGTTAAATTCTTTGAGTGGAATTAATAACACATTGAATAATGCAAATCCTGAATTACTTGTGTTGGTTCCAATTACAAGTTCTGGTGAAATTGCAAAATTTGATGAAACTGGTAACTTAGCGACTGAAGGTAAAACTCCGGTTTATGCATTTAAACAAAACCGTGCTGAGTTTGATTACTTAGCTAAAACTAAAACTGGTGTTTACATTTCTCAAGGAATGACTGTAGAAGCGGCTAGTTTAAAAGTTGAACAAGAAATTAATGGTTATTTAGATATAGTCAATGATTTAATTCAAAAACATAAAGCAGGTGAAACTGCAAAAGTTAACATTGATTTGAATGCAAGTTCTATGGGATTTGTAGAATCTAACATTCACAACAAAACTGCATTATCTGAAATCTCTAATGTCAATGATCTTAATTTATCAATTGAGCAAACAGAGAAAAACTGGTATCCTGTAATTTATGCACCAGTTTCTGGAAATGCACTTGGTACCGCAGCTAAAAACATTCTTTTTGAAAAATCATTAGAAAACATTTCTGATGAAGAGTTAAATATTTTAACTGAATTGATTACTGATCCTAAACTTAAAATTGAAGGATGGAAAGGAACAATCAAGTCAGAAAAAAGAAGAGCTTTAATTTATTACTTCCACCAGCAAAGTGCAAACTTTGAGTACCAGATTAAAACAGTCAGAGATGACAAAACTGGTAAGTTCTCAAAAGAGTACTTTATGAAAATTGGTAACAGTGTAATTGAAATCAATTCAGAAAACAAAGAACTGATTAAACAAACACTTAAAGATTACTTTACAACTAGAACAAGCAAACCATATTTGTATTCTAGTAAGTTTACCAATATATCACCATTTGCTTCATTAGAGGCAACTACAGATACTGATCAAGTATTTGTTAAAGCTGATGGAACTTATGCGGTTACAACGGCCCCTAAAAGAAACATGAACATTGAACGCACTACTGATTTAAGTGCTGAATTTGATTTTCCTGTTTCTGTTAAAGATGGTGTAATTACTTTGGGTAAGAAAACTCACAAGCAACATATTATTGAAAACACCAAGACTTCATTTGTTCCTAATTCAAACATGGAGATTAGAGGTTTTGGATCTTATTTAGCATTAACTCCTGAGTTGGATTATATTGCTGATGTAGAAACACCAGATGAAGAAGTTTTATTTAAAACAGTTGCTGAACAAAATTTAGAAAACAAACCAACAGCAGCTCAAGAACAAAAAGTTGAAGAATGGATTAAATCAAACCCGCTTGCCAAAGAATTGGCTATTAACTATTTTGATGAAATTCATGAAAAAGGACCTAGCTTTTTAGGAGAATACATCAAAGGTGCCATAAACATGTACCTTGGATCAAACAAGACAGATGTTTACCATGAGGTATTCCATGCTTTTACACAGGCGGTTCTTACCAAAGAAGAGCGCGAAGCACTGTATGCTGAAGTTAAAAAAACACCAGGCAAGTTTTCAGTTATTGTAAAAGGTGTCAAAAAGACAATTGCGTTTTCTGATGCTAGTGACTTAGAAATTGAAGAATACTTAGCTGAAAGATTTCAAGATTTTGCTGCTTCTAAAGGTAAACTGTCATCAAAGTATTCTACCCGTGTTGGTCAATTTTTTGAAAAGGTATGGAACTTACTAAAAGGTATGTTTGGTGCCAGCATGACATATAATGAAGCAGTAGCATTAAATCAAGCTAACGGTGTTGTTAATGCTATGTTTAATGCACTCTATGAAGGTAACATTGATATAAGCAAGTTTAATCCACAGGCTTCTTCAGAATTATTATTTAAGTCATCTGAGATTTCTACACCTGACACAAATTTTTCTTTAGAAGAGGTTCAAGTAAGTATGGAATCATTTAATTCACTTATAAGTGAATTTATTAACTATGGTATTAATGCAAACACTAACCGCGCAACTAATTTAAAAGTTGTAAAGTTGTTGATTGAATCATCTACTGTTAAACTTGATTCTAAGAAGCATGCACAAATCATGTCTGAAATTGACAAGTTAAATAAAACTGCCGGCACCATAAATGGGTATGGTGTATTTGTTGTTGCTAATAACCCTGCTGTTTTAACATATGCACTTACTTATGTCAAAAATAGACTTACACAACAAAGAGACTTATTGAAACCTAAAAAAGGTGAAACACCTAGTTTTGCATACAATACTTTATCAAAAGTCTTAGACAATTTTGGATCTATTGAAAATGCATTAGACTATTTAGGAACTGATACAAATACAAACATGATTGGTTTGTATTTAAATAACTATAGTACAATCAATGTAACCAATCCGGAATTTGATTTGACTGATGAAATGAATGATGAAGAAAGATTTCAATTTCTTTTTGACCGCACTGGAACAGAAAAATCATTAGCTGAATTAACTGATGCTCAAACTAAACAGTTGCTTAGTTCTATTCATGCATACTCAAATAACGGTAAAGGAACCTTACTTGTCAATTCACTAGGTATTAAAAAACTACAACCATTTGCACAGATGCTTGCTAAAACAAGTAAGATTTTGCGCAATACAACTGACCGTGTAGAAATGTACCACAAGCTTGTTAAAGCAGCCGAAACTGATTATGAAATCAAACAGATTTTATTGAAGCTTGGTGATTTGACTAATCCTAAGATTTCAACTGAAGAGCAAAAACAATGGTTAGCTTTTTGGCAAGTAATGAATAAATCTGATTTGATTCTTAGAGAATTCATTTTGGAGAAAAAAGTTAATGACCAAAAACAAGTTACTTATGAAGCAAGGTCTGGAAGATCTAAATCACAAACTCAAAGAATTGCTAGTGATTGGGGAGATAATTTTGTTTTTGTTTCTCAAACAAATGACAACTATGGATATAATGCTGATCGTGGTGTGCATTTTTTATTGCCTACTGATCTTGCGTTAGAATATGCAGAAAAAGGATTTGGTTTGATTTCTGGGAACGGTCCTGCATTTATTACCAATAAAGATGAGGCACCGGCAGGAACAAAATATACCCGCTTAACTTACAAAGCTGTTGCAAAACCATTTGAGTTCCTTAGAAACTTAGGTATTGATCTTGTGGAAGATGAAGTTGTTGCTGACATTTTAATTAACGGTAATGCATCATTAGGTATTGAGCCAGGGATTATAAATAACATACTGGAATCAATGCTTAACAGAGAAAATGCTGTTAAGGAATCTGATAGAGTTGTTTACTCATTAAAAGATTTGTTTACTGATTTTTCCTACCGTGAAGAAGGTTCTACTGAAACTAAGAAACAAATTGGACTGAATGGTTGGTTTAAACAACTACAGGAACTTCAATTTATGTTCTCTGATGAGAATGCTGGCTTCATGGGTGTAAATGCGTCAGGAGACAAGCAAAGTGAAAAATCTTTGAACTCTTCTTTGACAATCATGATCAATGCATTAAATAATGCGTCAAGCTATGATGAGTTAATTAAGGTTCCAGGTTTAGAAATGTTTGATGTGGATAACAATCCATTTGCTGCAGCTTCTCCTTGGCTAATCAACATGTTTAACCTTGAATCAAAAGATCCGGGTGTATATGGAACAAGAAATAAAAATTTCAAGATTACTGCAGAAAACCTATCTGGTTCTAAAATTATTTTTGAAACAGAAGACAAAGGTATTTCCGCTATCTCATCTGATGAAAAAACAAAGTTCATTTCTGATTTCCATTTAACTTTAGAAGGAAAGCAGGAGATCTTACGTTCTGAAGCTAAGTCAACTTCATTAACTGTACATGCGCCAGTTAAAAGAAATGGAGTAATCCTTAAAAATGAATTAGTATTTACAAAAGCAGATGTAGAAAAGATATTTACAGAGGCGTATGATAAAAATGAAAAATCAACTATTCTGTATGATCAATTTTACCGTCACCTTGAAGCAGAGCTAGTAAGAATAACTAGATTAAATGCAATTGTTGATGCCATTAATAATGGTGAAGAAGTTGAATTTGATGCTGCTTATTTAGAGCGCGGAAGATCACTTTATATGTTTGATGACATTTTGGAATCTGATCCTTCCCTAAAGGACAAATTGTTAAAATTAGGTGTAGAAGATTCATTTACATTAAATAGCATATTAGATGCCAAAACAAAAAAGAAAATTGATTTGGCTTTGAAGAAATATTTTGAAAAAAAATCTGAGTCTTTATTTAATGAAAAAAATGATCAGCTTACAATTGCTGATAATGTATTTGCTCAGTATGCTAATGAAAATCAAACTGTAGAGCAAACAAGAAAGAAAATGTTTAAGACATTTGTTTTAAACAACTTTATTGAGAATGCTAATTACTCTACATTGTTTATTGGAGATGCTTCTTTATACAAAGTAGAAGGCGAAGATTATCATAAGCGTATTGCCGGTTTGATTTCAACTGGTAATATTTTTGCATCTGACTCATCTTTCTTAAACTTTGTAAATGATCCCGCATTTAACAATTTTGGATTTGCCAAAAAACATAATGGTGAAGGTTACAAAAGAGATTACACTGGCTATTTAAATACAGCTGTAATTAAAGAAAAAGAAACTTCTTCTGCATACTTACAACAACTCAAAGACATCATTGGAATTGATGCTGAAAGTTATGGTGATGGAGACATGATGAAAGAAGCGGATGGTGCCGGTTGGATTTCATTTGATGCTTACCGTTTAATGAACCTTTCATGTAATGAGTGGTCTGATGCACAAGAAGCACTTTATCAAAAAATGCTTGCTGGTGAAACTATTGCACAGTCTGATATTAAATCTACATTCCCGGTAAGAAAGTTTCAGTATTATGGGTCTGTAAATAACAATAACAGTAAACAATTTGGTTTACAAATGATGGCATTCCATAAGTATTCACTTATGCCGCTTATTCCAGCTTTAATTGAAAACACACCATTAAAGAAACTTCATGATCAAATGATGGAGCAAGGTATTGATTATGTTACCATGCAGTCTGGATCAAAAGTGTCATCTATTTCTAAGGTTGTAAAAGCGGATACAGAATCAGGATTTAAAGCTGAATTTGACAATGTATATGATGAAAAAAGAAATTTAAATTCAGTTGCATTTACTGTAAACAGAATCAGTTCTAAATACTTAAAGAATCAAATTTTTATTGCTGCTGGATATAAAAAGAAGATTACTCTTCCTACTCAAAAGCGTAAAATGATTGTTCTTGGATTAATGGACAACTTTGGCCCAACTGATTTTATGCCAAATTTATCTGATGCTGAAAGATTGCAAAAGTGGGAAGCTCTTAAATCTGAGTCAAAAAGAAGACAGGCTTCTAAGAATTATGATTGGTACAAGCGTTATGAAATTGTCATTTCTAAAATCCAAGCGCATTTAAAAAATGAATTGCTAGAAGACATTGGTTTGAAATTAGAGAACGGCAAGTATGTTGGAGATTCATCTAAACTTGTTAGTTACTTACAAGCTCAAATGAAAAACAATGATCTTTTACCAGAAGATATTGAGTTTATTACTACTCCTGATGGTAAATTAAAATCTGACTTGTCTTTGTCAATGTACAGTGAAAAAATAGAATCTATTTTAACCACACTTGCAGACAAGAAGCTAAGAGCTTTAAAAGTTACTGGTGAGGCTTTAGTACAGGTCCCAGGAACTATGTTTGAGGATTCTACTAAGGCTTCTGCTTTTGCTAACTTGCAAAATCCTACAGCGGCTGATATTTACAATTATGGTTCAAACGGTTTGAAGTTTTATCATGTAGTTGATGAAAATGGTGATCCGGTCCTTAATGAAAACAAAAGTTGGATTGTTAAAGCAATGGAAGTTAAAATTTCATTGCAAGGTGACTTTAAAAAGTTACTTTATTTAAATCATTTTGATGGTAATCCAATTGCGGTTTACACTGAAACAAAAGATGGTAAAAAAGAATTAGACCTTGAGGCATCCCGCTTGAGATTAAATGAAGCAATTAGAAATCCTCAATGGAATAAAGATCATGAGCAGTTTTTACAAATTGCAGGTGATCGTATTCCATCACAGGGACCAAATGCATTAGAGTCAATTACTGTTGCTGAATTCTTACCAGAATGGGCGGGACCAATTGTTATTTTACCAGCAGAGATTGTTGCTAAAGCCGGATCCGATTATGACATTGATAAATTGTTTGCTCAGTTTCCAAACATTGTTAAGATTGGTAAGAAAGTTGAATTACAAAAATACATGGGTGATGTTACAACACCTATAGAAGAATTGTATGAATCTAAGGAAAGCATTGCGGATGTTATTTCTAGATTGCAAGATTCTATTTCTGAATTGTATGAAGATAGAAATAAATTCTGGGAAGAAAGTAATGCCATTTCAGCAGAGATTAAAGCGCAAATTCAAAAAGAGCAAGGTTTAGAAAAAAATCTTTTTGAAACCAGAAAAGAACTATATGGTTATTTGAATGCTGCCCAAAAAGGAATTTGGAAATTTGCTGACATTTCAGCTAAAAATAGAGTACCGTTTATTGAACAATACACTGATCAAATTAATACAGTAAACAGTTTAATTGAAATTCAAGAGCAAGCAATTAAAGATAGAATGTATAAAGAGTTAGGAGCGGAACTTGCTGTTGACTTCTTTAATTACAACAAATCTAAAATTGATGAGTTGCAAAAACAACTGGATGTTAAAAATGAAGAACTGGAATCAGTTCAAAGAAAAATTTATGGCAAGTCTATAAAAGGTTTAGAAAATGAACTTCTAGGTTTATTTGCTGAAAGAATTTTGCTTCCAGGTAACATTAAAGATTTGGTTACAGCCAACTCTACAAAAACAGCATTACCAATTTCTAAAAAGATTGCTGATAAATTAAATGCGTCTAAGTCTGGATCTAAGTATTCAAAATATGACAGAGCCAACGGTAAAGCAGGAAAAAAGATTTCTAAGTCTACAATCTTTGATTACAGATACAACTTGCTTAAACATCAAGAAAACTCTGTAGGTTTAGACTCATTAGGTATTGCTGCAGTAACTGCAACGTTCTATGCGGTGTTTACTACTTTTGGTGCCAAATTAAATGCGGTATCTCCAAAAGAACAAGAAGCTTTTGACAAAGCACTAGCTACACTTAATGATGCGTCAGCTTCTCCTAAAGCTAAAGAGACAGCAACTGATATAATAAACAAATTCAGAAGCCATACATTCAACTTAAATCACAATTCAGTTGAAGGTGAATTTGGTAAACAAATTGCATTAGGGTTTATTAACAACACAAAGAACCAATCTATTTCAGATTTACTTTCTCAGTTGATTAATGGTTATGTAGATGTTGCCAAAGATGCATGGGTCTTCAATATGCAAGGTAACAAAGAAAATACACCAACTTTGTTGTTCATGGTTATGGCAGGTGTTGATTTAGAATCTGCTGCTTATTTGGCATCTTCACCGTTGGTAATGGAATACAATCAATTCAAAAAAGAATTGAATGGTGTTTATTCTGCATTATCAACTGATCCTGATGTTAATCCGGTTGTACCAGCATCTAAGATTAATTCTAAAGCGCAAGCAATGGTATTTGAGAAATACAAAGACCTATTTGCTGAAAACGGTTATGAAGCTGCGGCATTCAATGCTATCTTTAATAAAAATCAAACTCCGTTTTCTGAAGAGGAGCTGTTTAATATGATTGGTGGTAAACCTGGATTCAGAGAGATTGAAGCTTTAGCAGAATACATTCAGATTGAAAAGATTGCAAATGATGTATCTAAATTCCAACAGCTTTCAAGATTTGATACCAATAAAGTATCTTCAATTTCTGAAGCTCAAAAAAGAATAGATGATATTGAAGCATATCAAAGTAAAAAGAAGTATGTACCAAATGATTGGTTTACAGACAAAGGAATAAAAAACACACCAGTTGGTCAATTTAACAATGACCAATTTATTGTAGATCTTTTTGAAAGATACTTTAGTTTTAGAAATAATCCTGCAGTAGTAAAAGTTTCTGTTAGTCTGGACACAGTTAAAGGGATTATTCCTGAAGTTATGCGTAATGACTTTAAGAATGACTTTTTATTCTTCTTGTATCAAAACTCATTGTATCAAGATAACAAATACAATGGTTATGATTTGGTTACAAGCACTGATGCAAATGCACCGTTAAGTATTGATGAAGATACAAAAACCATAACATTTGGTTCCAATCTTTATTCAAATGAATTGCAAAATCCGGCAGCGGGCTTAACTAATGTTGTATCAAATTTTGCTACACCAAATCAATTTTTGAGATACTATATTGAATTTGAAAAGTTAAAAGATATTGATGTTTCTGAATTAAGATCTCAATACTATTTCTTAGATAACCCTAGAAAGCCTGTTTCTGATTTATACTTGAAACAAAAAATTGCATTGTACAAATCAAGAAATCACATTGCATATTTCAGTGGGCCAACAAGTGTTGCAAACATATTTAAGAATTTCAGATTAAAATATCCTGAACTGGCCAAAGAATTTTCATTAATTAATGACATGCGCTTTAATTATGATGTTCCAAACATGAAGAGCAACATGTTCTTACCGGAAATTAATGATCCACAAATGCGCGCTAAGTACAAAGAAAACTTAGCAAACTTGCAAAATCATTCTGCTCCGGAAGTGAGAGAGTTCTTTAATTTGTTTAATCACATTGCTATAATGCAAACAGGATTAAACCGAAGATCAAAATATGACTTAGGTAAAATCATTGATGCTAACCATTTACAAGATGTAATTGAAAATGGTATTGGTGTTGCCCGTGTAGAAAATGAATTAGCTCAAGTTTTTGACAACATAAAAGCTGCGGAGTTGAACAACAGAAATCCAAATAATGCACCAATTGAACCAGACTTACAATTGCTTGGTCAATTTAAAACATTTTTTGAAAACATGTTGGCTACTAAATATAAAGTAAGAGCTAAAGGTTACAACTATGAAGTTCAAAAACTTACATGGGGTCAATCAAAAGAGAAATCTGAAACAGTTTTGGCATTTAATAATGTAGACATCAGAACTAACTTTAATTCATTGCCAAAAGGAGTATCTCCGGTGACTGTAGATTTGTTTTTTGATGAAGATGGTGAATACACCCCAGAAGAATTTGCAAATGAATTAGAGGGCAAAAAAATAGCTATTCTTAATGAGCGGATGATAGTTCCTGCAGGAGAAGATCAAAAGAAATTTGATGCTTTGCTTTTAGATAAATTTGGAATTGACAACACTGGAACTTATCCTAAGTTGGAGTACAAGTCTAAATTTAAAAAAGAAGGGTTCTTGTCTATTGCTGGATTAGGTACCGAGTTAAAACCTATTCACTCTGTTAAAGATGAGGCTATGGCCAATGCATCTACAGTTGCTATAGGAAAAGCGACAGTTCTTAATCCTAAGTACAAATCATCTACTGAAATGTACATTAATGAAATTAATAGAACTGAACCAAATAAATTAGCAACCAGTAAGACTAAATTTAAATCTGCTGATTCTGTATGGATTTTTGGTAGCGGTGTATTTGCAAATGCTTACCGTAATACTACATTAGAAGAGTTCCAAAAAGCCCTCAATGAAACATTTGAATCTTACCACAAACCATTAATTCAAAAAGCAATTGATGCCGGTGTTAAAGTATTCAATGTAGGTACGGCTTCTGGTATTGATCAAATGGCAATTGAATATTTAGAAAACAGCGGTTTTGTAAAAGTTCCTGTGTATACAGCAGTTGGTAAGTACTATGAAATGCGTAGAAAAGATGCAGAGTCTGAAGTCTCTACAGTTACTACATCTGAAGAGTTAAAAGGTAAAGAATTGATCAGTTACTTATTTGACTCAAACAAATCTGATAACTGGTTTAATAAATTGACTGAAGTTGAACTTTTTGAATCAGGTGTGACTATTGTTTATGACAAAATTGTCAAAGAACTTAATAGAAACCAGAAGTACAAAATTCAGTTTGCTAATGCGTTAGCTGCTTCTAAAGGTAAAATTACTATTGGTAATTCATTACTGGCAAGTTACATAGAGCAGGCATTGTACAAAATGAAAGATGACATCATTAAATTTAGAGCAAACAAAGTTAAGGCTCCGATTATAGTAGAATCAATTGGTGAAACTGAACAGAAAAGAAGTGAAGAACTTTTTTCTAGTTACACTGGAACACTTTCAAAAGCGGAATTTTTATCTCTATCTTTGGTTGAGCAAGAAGAAATTATAGAACAACAAAATAATTGTTAATAAGATGCACTGCATAAACACATCACATCCACAGTACAAAGACTTGTTAAATCAAACAGGTCTTCATCCAGACGTTTTAAAAGCTAAAATTAGTTTGTGGATGAGCAACAATAATACAGATATGTTTCCAACTCTTACCGAGTTGACATTAAGTGGGATTAAACCAAGTGAAAAAACTGATCAACCGTTTCAGGAATTTGCTGATGATACCGTGGGTGTTGAGGAATACATTTCTCCTACAGCCCAAGATGAAAGCTTAATAGATAACATCTTTGATACAACAAAAGCAAGTTGGGATCATACAACAGATAGAGATCAAGTAGCAGTTATTGAAGATGCATTGTTAAGAACAATGATGTTTAATCCTAAATTAAAAATCTCTGCTGAAAACAAACGCAAGTTAGATGCTTTGAGTTTAGTTGTGGGTAAACAAGAAGCTTACAGAGATTACTTTGAGCAAAATGAAACAGTGCGTCCTGCCAAAGTGGTTTTGGAAAAATTAGTTGACCGATATTCAGTAGAAGATGAATTAGCTCCTAATACATTAGAGTCTCCGGAGTTAATGAGTGAAGAAGATGTGTTGAGAGACATTCAAGAACTTGTCAAAGCGGAAAACTCTGAAAGAGCAATTAATCAAATTGTAAAACTTTCAACTCAATTGGGCATTCCTGTAGAGATAATCTCTAAATCTGATTTGGGTCCGCGTTTTGGAATTAGTGAAAATACTGGTAAAGTAAGAAGCTTTTACAAAAGCGGAACTGTTTATTTAGTGAATGGGGCTTTTGATGCCAATGTGGTATTCCATGAATTTGCACACCCAATTGTTAAAGCTTTAGCAAAATCTAATCCACAACTTTTTGCTAATTTGTATTCTGAATTAATGGCCACAAAAGAAGGTGAATTAATTTTCAATACAATTTCTGGAGAGTCTTCTGATTATGTTCCAAACTCTACTGAGTTTATGGAAGAGGTAATTGTGCGCGCATTAGAAAATAAATTTGCGGTACCTAAATCCTGGATGCAAAAATTATTGTTTGAGATCAAACAGTTTTTAAGAAAAGCATTTGGTAAAAAAATCAACATCTCAAAACTGCGAGAAACTACAAGTATCTCGGAGTTTTTTAATATGATCAATGAAGGTGGTGAATTTATTTTAGATACTGATTTTTTAAATGAAGACGATGTCATCATGTTTTCAAGAGAATATGATGCAGAGGTCAAACAGTTAGCAAAAGATTCAGCAGAAGTCACTCAAAAGATTATTAATGAGTTTTATGACATTGCTAAAAAACAACTAAGCAACTTTACAAGAGAAAATGATATTTTTAAATTGTTAAAAGATGACTTAGGTGATGAAAACTTTAATGGGGAATTACAAAAACTGGTAAAGATTTTAGATGTCCTTTCAACTAATAGCAAGAAACCAAACTTACCATTAACACTGATTCAGCAAACAGGGATTACACAAAATGATTTAACTGAATTCAACAACCGTTTGAATTCATTTGTCAATGGTTTTGTTCAGGCGGCATTAGTGTTTGATAAATTTGAAGCCAAAATTGATGACTTGGTAGCAAATGGTGTTACTGATAATACTGATTTAGATGCATTGCATGCTTTGGATACATATGTTAGTCACTGGAGAGATTATATCAATAAGTTGACTAATGGATCCAGAATTGATTATTTTACGGCAATGACTGCTCCAGAGTCATATACTTCAATCAATAATCCTTTGGGTAAAAGATTGGCTGACATGCAGCAAAAGTTAAACTCAATGACTGCTAAACTTGATGAGTTAAAAATTAATGCGGTTATTGATGTTCTTTATGACAACCTTATTAAAATTTACAATCCAATTAAACAGGATTTTTTAGATCAGATGGATACTTTGAAAAAAGCTAACCAGATGGTTGAATACAATAGGTTACATGAAGAGTATTATGGATTAACTGTTGAAGAACTCAATGAGTTAAAAACTCTTAAAGCAAAACAATTTCCTGATGTAAATACAGAGGTTCCAAGAATGGAATTTTTGGAATTAAAATCATTGTCTGGAAAAGATATTTCCAAAGAACAAATCAAATACACAATGCAGAATCGTTTAGGTGATTCTAGTTGGATGAATGGAATGATTGAGTCTCACTTGATGAACCAAGACATTATTGTTCAAGGATTTTCTAGTTATGTTAATGAAGTTTTACAAGAAGTAAATGCAAATACTAATGCCAAAGAAACCAAGTTCTTGCAAAACCTTCAACCTCTTCTAAAGAAAGCAGGGTTTGATACACATATATTTGGAGAGCAGGCTTTAGGAGAAGCCATTCAGCAAACTAACCGCTCTTTTGAAATTGTAAACAATGAGGTTCAAGAATTTGAAGAATATGCTTTTATCAGCAACTTTAATGGGCATGAATTGGCTATGGCTAAACTTACTTTGGCTGTAGATAAAGCTAGAAAACAATACCAAGCTTATGGTAAAGAAGAACATTTAAAAGCTTTACAGTTAGCAGAGTTTGCACTGGAGGATTTTTTAAATGATTACATGACCCGTGATAACATTCCTGAATACTATGAGCATGATAAAATGTTCAGAACTCCAGAAGGTGTTGAAGCGCGTTTAAGAAGAGATGCTCTTTTTGAGGAAATGCGTTTACTCAAAGATAATTTAAATGCGGATCCGGGTAACTATGCATTAAGTGATGCAATGCAAAAAATTTGGTATGACTACCAACAATTGCAAAACATATATGATAGAGATGGTAAATTAAAAACAGGAATGGATTTAGCTGTAGCTAAAGTTCTAACTGAATATGCTAAACTTACCAAAGACTTTCATACATATGAAGAAGTTGAAGGTGAGTTTGAAAGAGCACAAGAAGCATATGAAGATTACCTAATTAATGTAAAAAACTTAGTTAGAAATAGCCCTGCTTTTAAAGCTGAAGTTGACAAGTGGATTGTTAATAACACTACAGTTCAACTTGATGAAAGTTACTTTGAGTATCGTAGTGGTTTGCTTGATGAAAAAAAACAAATACTGGAACCACTTACTGCGGTTAATAACTCTATTGTAGATGTAACACCATTATATGATGAGATTTACACCATTTTGAAAGCTAACAAAGATACTACTGGTCAGTATGACGGTACTTTGTTAAGTGAAAATGAGCAAATCCGCATTACTGAATTACATGAACAAATTGTTGAGGCACAACGCCAGTTATTTACTCTTTCTGGATTAACCAAAGAAGAAAGTTCAAGACTTAATGATTTAATTGATTACTACGCTTACTACAATGCCTTTAGGACACAAGCTGATCAAGATGAGTACAATGACTATATGGACCGCTATAAGCGCGGTTTAATGGCTTTTGGTATTACTCCTATGCAAGTTGAAAGGGTTAAAGCAATTGATGCTGAATTAAGAAGTATTACAAGCACAGAAGCAACTAATGTTTATGTGAATACTTTTATGTCATTGATTGACCAAGTTCAAGATTCACATGATCTTTTATCAAAATTTATTTATGATAATTTTGAAGGTTTGGATATTGATGGAGGAGATGTTATTGACCAGAGTCATTTTTCAAAAGTACTTGATGATGTTAGTTTTGTAAATAAATTGATTGCTGTTAACCCGGCATTTGGAAAATGGTTTTATAATAACCATTATGCTGATATGGGTGTTGAGCGTGATTCACAAAACAATATCATTGGTGAAATTGATGTATTTAGAAAATCTGCAGCTTGGCAATACACTAAGCCAACTGATAAAAAGTACTATAAGAAAAAGAATGTTTATTCTAAAGCAACTGGCGCACTTATAGGATACATAGAAGTTGATGGGGTACCAAGAGTACCAAACATTACTTATATGAAGCGTACTGTTAAACCACAGTATCAAACAGTACTTGTTGAAAGAGATTATATTGATCAAAATGGCAAACTGGTGTTAGCCAATATTGATAACCGTGGTCAATTTTTACCAAGAGAAAATGGAAAAGATGCCACTTACATTAATGGTGATTACAAATTGATGTTTTCTAAAAACAGAGATTTATTTAACCTCATGTTGTATGTAAAAAATCAATTCCTGGATAATCAAAAAGGATTAGATAATGCTCAAAAAAGATATTTGCTTTATCCTGCATTAAGAAAAAGTAGTTTAGAAGATAAAACAAGTAGAGGTTATTTAAGAAGAAGGGTTCAATCTTTTTTAAATGTTTGGAGAAATCAACCAGATGATTTTGAATTAGGGATTGCAGCCGGTGATCCGGAAACAGATTTGTACAATACACAATCAAGACCAATTTCAGGTAACTACAGACTTCCTAAAAATGAAGTTAGTAGAAATATTATTAAGTCAATGGGTATTCAGTTGTATTCAATTGAGTATTACAAAGCTTTAAGAAAAAGAAATAGTTTTGCAAACATGCTCAAATCAACAGTGGAGGATTTAACAATTCCATCTACGGTTTTGTCATTAAAAAACAGATTAAAAAATACACTCAGGTTTACTAAAAAAACTGATGTTGAAAGAACTAACCGTTTAAATAAAATTATCTCAATTATTGATAAGCAATTTAAAGGAAAGCAAATTGAAACAAACAGAAGCTCTACTGTTAAAACAGCAGACTTAGTTTTGAGAAAAATGCAAGGTTTGTTATCTAGAGCTGCGTTTGCTTTAAACCCGCAAGCATCATTAACCAACTACTTTGGTGGTAAAATTATGTTGACTTTAAAATCAGTTGACAAACGTTTATTCACTCCAGTAAGTTTGGCTGCCTCACAGGCGATAGCTTCTTCTACAGTTGCCAAGCTTGTTACTGATTCATTTACAAACAAACAAAAGAATCTCCAGTTGCAACTTCTTGACATTATGGATGGTATTCCAGACCGTGAAAAGAAAGATGTTGGGGATTATGGTAGCAAGACAGTTGCTCAATCTGTATTTAAAGGAGAGCATTTATTTTTTGACAGAAAAATGTTGCAAGAATCTGTAGCAGTTCATGCTTTTTACGCACTCTTGCACAATCACAGTTTTAAACTTAATGGTAAAAAAACACCATTGTATAATGCAGTTGAGTTAGTAAATGGAAGAATTGAAACAAAAGCTGGGGTTCCTGCTGAATATTCTATTTCATATGACTCAGATGGAAATGTAATATTTGGAGAGCAAATTAAAAAGCTTATGAATATGCATCAAGGTGTTCTGTTAAAAACAGTTGGTCAGGCAAATGAATTTTCTGAACCAGATGTTTATAGACACATACTTGGCCGTTATGCATTTGCTTTATTGAAGTTCTTTCCGTCAATGTTCCAAGACAGATATGCATTTAGTACTAAAAGAAAAGGTGCATTGCGTTCATTTAAAAATGCATTAACTGGTAAAGCGGATAAGCGCGTAAATCTTTATTTAGGAAGAGCTGAAACGGGATCTGTAATTGGTGCCATTGAAGCATTAAAACAAATTTTTACTGGTAAGTTTAATACATTAGATTACAATGCAAAAATTGGTTTGTTACATACTACTGCTGGAATAGCTGCTAAAATTCTTTTAATGGCAATTGTTGGTGGTATTATGTTTAATGATGATGACGATGATGATTTTACAACAAGTTATGATCCAGATGACAAACACCGATTTAATAAATTAGATAACAGCACAGGTCTTCCTAACTTACCTTGGATTCATTCTCGTTACACAGAAAGAGCAGGTAGAAGATTTGATTCTGAAGATTATTGGGATTTGCAAAATTTAAGATTGGCTTTGCGTGTTCAACGAGAAGTTGAAACTTTTGAACCTACTGATGCATTTAAAACAATAAGAAACATTGTTACTTTGAAATCTCCTTTAGGAGAAGGAAACTTGACTACAATGGTTGATTTAACTACACAGTTGTATAATACAGCTACAGGTCAAGAAGAAGTTTATACAAGAGCAGCAGGACCATATTACGGTCAGCAAAAAAATGACAATAAATACTTGAATAGTATTATGAAATTTTATGGGCTTACTGGTAAAATGGCTGATCCTGCTCTTGCAATTGAACGTGAAAACTCTGGTAGATATTAATCTGCAATCATGTATTCTTCTTTTAGGAAGAATAAGGTCTTTTTACTTACAGTTAATGTCTCATCCGTTGCATTTGGAGGAGGCATTAACTCATGACCTTTAATTGTATTGACATTTACATCAAGTAAATTCGCGTACTGTTCATAATAATATTCAGGATGTATTCCTATTAGTGCTTTCTTGTTGGTAATACCATGGTAGTTAATAAGCACTTTTGCTGTTTGTGACAATGATGAGTAATGACCATTGATAATTAGATCATAATCCACATCTAACTCACTCATGTCAAAAATTACAATATCAAATTCAGCATCTGAAATATGAAAATCATAATGCTTGTTTGCTTGTATTTCTTTTAACTGTTCTGGATAAGTTGGATCTTCATTGTGAAAAAGCAAAATTAAGGTATAGCCATCATAAATCTCAAGTCCTTCTATAGCTAAGTAAGTTTCAATAGGTTTTACTTTTTGAGAGAGATTTATAAGAGGCAATATAAACACTTTACTGATTTGAACAGATTGTTTAATGTCTTCTAGTGTAATATTTTGCATAAGGCTTAGTCAAGTTTTAAGACATTTTTTAACTCAACTTTTTGAAAGCCTTCCGGTTTGATAATTTTGCCATCAGCTCTAAGAATTGGTTCACCATCTGGTCCTAGTTTGGCCATGTTGTTTTGGTGTACTAATTCAAATGCAGCGGTAATATGCTTTTGTAAACCGTGTTTGCAAATGGTTCCAAACAAAATATACAATTGATCAGCTAGGGCATCTAGCACTTCAATCATATCTTCATTGGCAGCCGCATCTAAATATTCATTCAGTTCTTCAAGACCCAATGAATGTCTTAAAACAGTTTCTTTACTGCTTAAAAACTTTGGAGCGGTGCCTTGTTCTTGTTTGAATTTTGTGTGGAACTCTTCCACCATTTTGATTTGTTTTTCCATGTATGTTTGTTTATTGATTTATATTCTAAAGCAACTAGGTGCTTTTGGATTTCCATGCTCATCAGTTGTGTACAATTGAGGCCACGTGCCTTCTTGCACGTATTCAACTCCTGGAAAAGCATGTATGAAAACTTGTTTTATTGTTACTTTGTCTCTACCTGATCTTTTTGTGTAAGCAGTTAATGTAGTTTTAACAAAGTATTCAGATGGATCCAGTTTGACATGAGGCATTCTTACGGGATCCGTTTGACTAAGATACTCATTTAATGTCATTATATTACCATTCACTTGCAGATAATTTGTAATTTTTAAAACATTTTTTTAAGTACTGACTAATCCAAGTATATTTATTTTCTTCAAGAGCATCTGCTAAAGCTCCATAGGCAAAATAATTATCTGATACTAGTTCATCATTTGATCTTCTGTACATGAGAGTGTTTCCATTCTCATCTCCTTCTTGATAGTTGCTGTAGAAGTAAAAGTCTTCAGTAATCAAGGATAGTCGGTAAAGATTACCCTTGATTGTTTTAGTTTTTTGAAGTTGAATTCTCATGACCGAATTGCGTTTATGGCATCTTGAATATTGTCAAATGCAGCATAATTTGACAAAGATAAATTTGGTCCTTTTTGACCAATCATTCTAAATTCTGGTTCAATAAAACCTTTTCTGTTTACAAAGCAAACTATGCGGGCTTGATTAACAATACCGCCTTCTCTTTTCTTGTTGACATAACTGTTGTGTACAACAAATATTTTACTGCCAATTGTTAAGTTTATTAGATTCATTATCATTCTGTTAATCTGTTTACTTTATAAAGGATTTGTTTTAAATCTTCAGCTGCTCTTTTAATTGCAGCTCTTTCTTTTACTCTATATGGCTCACCTTCATTGATTACAACTTTGGCAATCCTGTTTTTGTATTCCGTAAATTTTTTTTGAAACCTTTCTAATTCTGGTTCCAATTCTTTAATTAACTCAAGATCTTTTTTGACTTTCATTGATATTTATTATTTCTTCAGCACATTGTTTAGCTAAATAAGGTGAACAATTGTATTTTTCTTGAATGTGTTGTTTGACTGTTATGGGCATGTACAGACTGAAATCAATTTTAGAATTTTTTAGTGCATGCATAATGGTTCTTTTTTTATTTGATACCATGTATAATTTTTTAATCTGCTTTATTTTTTGTATATTATTCTATGCCTGCAAATAAAAACACAAACCGATTAAAACCGGATACACCAATTATTTTAGAGTATTTAGAAAGATTTCCAGAATCCCCTACTAAAACTCTTGCTAAAAAGATTTATTCAGAAAATCCTTCATTTGAGTCATTTGAAAAAGTGTATGGGCGTGTAAGATATTACAGAGGTCAAATTGGTTCTGAGCATAGAAAAAGTATGACTGACAGAAGATTTCAAAAAGAACTTAAAGTAGAATATAACATGAAAGAAAAATTTTTACCAGAATCATACGCCAACAAGCGTGGCACATTTGTATTTCCTTCAGGGTGTAATTCCGTTGGTGTTCTTGGTGATCTTCATATTCCATATCAAGATAATGAAGCTATAGAAGCAGCATTTGAAGAAATGGAAAAACAAAAAATTGAAGCGTTGTTTCTTAATGGAGACATGCTTGATTTTTATCAGCTCTCTTTCCATGAAAAAGATCCAAGGATGGTTCACTTCAAAGAAGAGATTGAAGCAGGTAGACAGTTTTTAGATTACTGCAGAACAAGGTTTCCAAACATTCCTATTTACTTTATTCCAGGCAACCATGAAAATAGATTTGAAAGATACCTTAGAATTAAGGCATCAGAACTATTAGACATGGATGAATTTAGATTGGATGTACTTTTACATGTAGCTGAATACGGTGTACAGTATATTCCATTTAGATCTAAAGTTGTGTTTGGTGATTTTCTTATAGAGCATGGTGACAAAATCCCCGGTGCAGGTGGTGTAGTACCAGCCCGCACCGCTTTAATGAGATTAAAGACAAACTGTATTATCAATCACTTTCATAAAACTAGTTCTAGTTCTCAAAGAGTTTATGGTCCGGAAGAGTCAACAACTATTCGCGGATACAGTTTGGGATGTTTGTGTGAACTTACCCCGGAGTATTTAGAAATCAATGAATGGAACCATGGGTTTGCTATTCTAAAAAGAACTAAAGGTACTGTAGCTGTAAGTAATTATAAGATTGAAAACGGTACCATTGTTTAAAAGCTGTACCTAATTTCATTCCAAGGCAAAATTAAATCATGAAGTTCAGTAAATTCTCTGATCCATTTTGCTTTTAACTTATGCTTGTATCTTATATTTACTCCTCCATACTGAGAATTTTTAGACTCTTGTACTTGAGGGACCCAAATTAAATCTTCACCTGGTAGTTCATTTTGAATGTTATCCAAATGCTTGCGCGCATTGTGAGTTAGAAATATCACTTCTGCTTTAACTGAGTTATTATCCCACCCGTTAAGTTTTGCATAATATGCTACCTGTAGGAACAAATCTTTATAGTGAGATAACCAGTTTTTATTTACAATTACTGGGCTAAAATTAAGATGAACATCGTATCCGGCTTGTTTAAACAAATGCACTGCTTCTAGTCTTTCTTTTATGCTACTAGTGTTTGGTTCCAATTGATCAGAATAAATTTGAGGCATCAAACTAAATCTAATTCTCACCTTGCCTTCAGGATTAAAAGAAAGCAGTTTTTTGTTAACATACTTTGTAGCAAGTGATCCCATTGCCACAGGATGCTTCCTAAAGAAATCAAATATCTCTTCCCATTGATGATACTTAGCATGTAATGCAAAGTCTTCATTACATGAAATGTCATAAGTAATAAACTCTGGATGAGTTTGATTAGGCTTTTCTACTTCAGCAAATGCACAGTGACTATTAATCTCTGTTAGTATTTGACTAGTGTTGGTTGCAATATCTAACCCTGTGGCTTTATGTCTTTTTAAGTAACAATATGTGCAATCATATAAGCACCCATGACCAAAGGACGGGCTGATAAAATCAGTTGACCGCCCTGATGGTCTAATTTGCATGGATTTTCTAGTAATTTTTTCTACTAGCATTATTTCTTTTTTCTTTTCTTTTTTGGAGGGGTTAAATTGGTACCTCTTGGTTTTAATTTAGATTCAACTGCAGCATACATTGCTGACATTGCTACAACATTTTCATCTACTTTGTTGAACTCTTCCCAGCTTTTTTGGTTATGACTCATAATTTTTATCTAAAAGCGTGAATAGGATTAGTACAATTACCTTTATGACACATGCTCATACTTCTGTCATATTGCATAATGAAATATTCACAACCTTCAATTGTAACTACATCAACTTCTTGTCCAAATTGTCCTACTTTGTGATTAGTAGTTTGAGTTTTTACATTTGGACTGTCAATACAAGATGCTAATATCATTAACACCATTACAGTTAATAAAAGTTTTTTCATTGTTTTTGTTTAAATTTCTTCTTTTACCCAGTCAGTGAATTCAGTTTCAGCATAAATTTGCCCATATGAATAACGGTGCCCTTCATCCCAATTAAGAATATCTTTGGTGAGTTTATGAATCTGGCTATCTTTTTGACAGGCTATCCGAAAAGTTTTGTAACCATAATTGCCAGTCTCAACACCATTGCTTTTGGTTTGATAGATCTTACCATTTTTTGATAAATGACTACCTCTGTGTTTATGTGGCTGGAAATATAATCCAGTTGGCACATGTTTCATTTTGTAAGGTTTCATTACCTTAATATTTTACAACAACAAATTTGTTCTCATAATAGGAATGATTGTTCCAGGCACATTGAATTTGATACCCTTTTTTAAGGTATTTGTAGACATGCGCATCATCAGTAATGACTGTTGATTTTGGTTTTACAGGTACTGCAAACACTATTCGCGGAACTGCATCACCGGCACTTTTTTCCCGTGCTTCAGTATAAGTCATACTGGTTAATCCTGCTATTGTTATAAGCACTACTGCAATTATTAAAATTGTATTTTTCATTTTATTTTTGTTAGTTAATTAAAAATTTTGCTAATCTTTCTTTTAGTTCTGATGCAGTGAACTCTTCAAACACATCTTCTAAAGTAAATTCCTCTAGGAAGAGGTCCATGGTCAAGTTATCATTGTCCTTTAATGATTGAATTAAAAGTTTTGAATCAAGTTTATCTAATGTTTCAGATAGTTCACAGTTTTGAATTTCACATTGAACTTCTATTTCATCTTTATTTATTGGTGTAATTTCAACTTTTTTTACAATCAATGTTATGCTACTAATTGGATTCTGTGCCATTTTGATAAATTATATTGCCAGTTGAATCCCAAAGTTCTTGCGTTGATGAACCTTCATTTTCTTCTACAAGCATTGGTTCTTCACATTCTTCATCTGGACCAGCTTGATCAAAATAAAAACCTTCTTTTTCTAATAAATCATATGGTGCATCACAACTACCATTTTTAAGTTCTTCAATAACTTCTTGTACTTTATCATCTGGAATATGAATTCTTTTCCACATGGTAATTTTAAAATCTAAATGTGCCATAATTAAATTGATTCGTTTGTTGGTCCTAATAATCTTCTGTAAGTACTTACAGTATTATCATGGAAGATTATAAATTCTACTTCAAGTTTTTCTGAATCTTTTAATAATCCATAAACTGCAAGTTGTTTTGCAATTTTAGATTTAAAAGTTTTTAGTATTTGCAAGTCAATATGAACGGTAATTCTTTCATACTTTTTATTAATTCCAACAATATGTCCTTTTTTAAGGATGTTACTGTAAATAGAATGTGTTAACCTTTTCTTTAAAAAGTCAACATAAAGTGTACTATTATACATACTGACTTTATTTGCAAGAAGACCCATAAGTTTTTCAACTAACGGGTCTTTAGGTATTTGTTTTGCGTTACTTCCACTTTGCATTTTGCTCTTGTTATTGCTGTGTAAAACCATTTTGCTGCATCCCATACCGGCATTAACCAGTAAGCATCAATGTAAACATTGTCCCATTCTTGGCCTTGGGCTTTGTGACATGAGATAGCATAACCAAATGTTGAAATGATTATGTTTTTATTAAACATTTCAAAATATTGATACTCTCCATTTTTGTAAAACTCAACTTTAGAGATGAGTAATTTTCTAATGTTAAATGGAACTTTGGTATCACCATCTTTAATTGAATTGTAGATTGTCTGACCGTGCAGTGAAGGTTCTTCTAAATCTGGAATCAAAAGAGTGTATTGCTTTTTGTGTTTGTACAATAGCGCATTGTAAGTTTTGTATTTGTCATTTTTAACAGCAACTGTAATTTCAAAACTTTCAATTAATATTCCACCTTCAATTTTGTAGATTTCTCCATTTGAGTAATGCTCATTATTGGATACAGAAACTAACATATCTCCTTCTTGTGCTCTACCATCAATATTTGGATTGTTAAACAGGAAAGATCTAATCTTTTTATTGTACAATACTCTTCTTTGATTGGTAGAAGTTAAAACAACATAGTTGCTCTGAGCTTTGATGTCTTTAGCCAGCTTGCTAGAAAACTTAGGAACAAAAGATAAATCTGAATTATCTGGTTGACTAAACAGAGGTTTCTTATTAATTCGCATTTCTGTGGCTATTTTAAGCAATGAGCCGTCATATCTCTTTACTTCTGTAAGTTCATACCTCCACTCTGGTTTAAACACTTCAGGGAAGCTATTTTCCCAGTTAAAGATGTGCGGGTCTTCTCCTACAGGTTCTAATTGAAAACTGTCACCCATGAAGATAATCTTACAGCTTTTTTTAATTGCATCTTTAATGATGGTATCTAGGATGTACTTGTCAACCATAGAGCATTCATCAATGATGTATGTACGGCCTTGTAAGAATGATTTGTCTTTAACAAAGTTTCCGTTGTCATCTTTAGTAGAGAACAGTAAAGAGTGAATGGTTTTATATTGCAACTTGGTGTTGTTGATTTTTTCTTTAAGTCTGTTTACTGCTGCGTTGGTTGGGGCCAGTAATGTTGCTCCTTTGTAATTTGCTATGTTTTCAGCTATTGTTGTTTTACCACAACCGGAGTAACCTGCTAATAAGAAAAAGTTGTCTTTTGATTTTAGAAAGTCATTAACTTTTGTCAATGCTTCTAATTGTCCTTGGGTGAATTCTATTGGGGTTTTTCTTGCTTGGAATATATCTGATAAATTCATTGATTTGGGTTAATGATATGATGATAGTAAAAACCCCCTCCCGTTCCGGGGAGGAGGCTACTATCTGTTTGATTACTTGTCTACATGGAAAAACTCCTGGCTATCAAGAATAAACATTACTGAGTCTGTGTCTTCTACTGAATCAACAACTTGACGTTTATTACCATATGAGTTTTCCAAGATGTCTGCTACTGCTTCACGCATGCTTGCAGGTATGATGGTTGGTGATACTGAAGTATCTTGTTGTGTTGGTTCTTCTCCTGTGTACCATGGAGTTTCTTCTTCTACTTCTTCTACTTCATCTTCAATCATTTCAAACATGGCTTCAATTTCTGAATCTTCTTCTATTATTTGAGCACCTACCATTTCTTGGTCTGGCTCTCCTGTTTCGATGATACCATGTTCTTCTTTGACCATTTCAATTTGCTCTTCGGACATTACAGGAGCCTTTGCTTCTTCAATTCTTTTCTCAATGGTTTCTATTACAGTAGGTAGTTCATCAAGTGAGTATTCTCCTTCTATGTCTGATAGATCAATAGTCTTTTGTTCTGTAGGAATAACCTCTTCTTTAATTTCAACAGCAGGTTCTTCAG
>JACCDU010700173.1_pt1 | contig 93341 bp, 93 predicted proteins | sample 7446081 | NCBI WGS metagenome assembly JACCDU01 (sample SAMN15323447, study PRJNA562643) | freshwater metagenome | isolation source: river surface water | place: USA:Blue River Watershed | collected 2017-08-17
GTTTCCGTGGCGACGTCCCTGCCGGTAGGCAGATTCGAAGTCGACTTTACGGAGAACTCGGTTGGCGGCAGGAAACCGCAACCGAACGGGTGCAGGAGATGCGTCCCGGATCAGGGGATCAGCTTCTTGCGACCCTTGGCGCGACGACGCGACAGGATTTTGCGACCGTTGGCCGTGGCCATACGGGCACGGAAACCGTGGGTTCGGGCGCGGCGGACTTTGCTGGGCTGATAGGTGCGTTTCATACTGGCGTCACCGAAAAAAGGTCGCAGAGGGTAAGCAGACCCACCGCGAGTGTCAAGCCAATTCCGAGATATCCACAGGCACGCCTGCCGGTATATTCTCTCCATCCCCTTACTGATTCGTACCGACAGGCAGGTTGGCCCCGTGGACCACTCGCTGTGGGCTCGCTGCGCGCAAGCGCTGGAAAGCGAGCTCCCTGAAGCTCAATTCAACACCTGGGTTCGCCCATTACAGGCGATCGAAGGCGATGGTTCCTTGAAACTGCTGGCACCGAACCGGTTCGTCGTGGATTGGGTGAATGCCAATCTACTGCCGCGCATCGGCGTTTGGTTGCAGAACGCCATGCCCGGTCAGGCTCCGATCGTCACTGTCCAGGTTGGCGCCAAACCCGAGACTGAACCGGTGATGGCGCCGAGTTCGTCGGCGACCACACTGCCGACATCGAGACCCGCTGGTCTCATTGTCGGCGCGCGACTGAATCCCGATTCCACTTTCGACACCTTCGTCGTCGGCAAAAGCAATCAGCTTGCGAAAGCCGCTGCGCAGCAGGTAGGTGAAAATCCTGGCAAGGCTTACAACCCGTTATTTATTTATGGCGGCGTCGGACTTGGTAAAACCCATCTGATGCACGCCGTCGGTCACGCGATCCTGGCGCGCAAGCCGGATGCACGTATTGCGTACGTTCATTCTGAACGCTTCGTCAGCGATATGGTTAAAGCGCTGCAGCACAATCAGATGAACGAATTCAAAGCAGCGTATCGATCACTCGATGCGTTGTTGATCGATGACATCCAGTTTTTCGCTGGAAAAGAGCGCTCTCAAGAAGAATTCTTCCATACCTTCAATGCGCTGCTCGAAGGTCAGCAGCAAGTTATTTTGACTTGCGATCGATATCCGAAAGAAGTGGATGGGCTCGAAGAGCGTTTGAAATCGCGCTTCGGTTGGGGTTTGACGGTGGCGATCGAACCACCGGAACTGGAAACCTGCGCAGCTATTTTGATCAGCAAAGGAGAGGCCGCTGGTGCTGCGATCTCGCAGGAGGTCGCGCTGTTCATTGCCAAGAGAATTCGGTCGAATGTTCGCGAGCTCGAGGGTGCCTTGCGCCGCGTCATCGCCAATGCGCGATTCACCGGACAGGCAATCACCGTCGATTTCGCCAAAGAGGCGCTCAAAGATTTGCTCTCGTTGCAGGCGCGATTGATCACGGTTGAAAACATCCAGAAGACCGTCGCCGATTACTTCAAAGTGCGTGTCTCTGATCTGCTATCGGAACGCCGCAGTCGATCGGTCGCGAGACCGAGGCAAATCGCCATGGCGCTTGCGAAGGAACTCACACAGCACAGCTTGCCCGAAATCGGCGATGCGTTCGGTGGCCGCGATCACACGACCGTCTTGCACGCCTGCCGTCGCATCAAAGCTCTGCGAGAAACGGAACAACGCATCGCGGAAGATTATTCAAACCTGTTGAGAACCCTGACAGGTTGACGTTCATAAGTTGTGGATGTTTTCGAAGGCGAAAATCATTCACAATCAACGCACAGGGAATTCGTGGGATATGCGCGCTCCGGTACACAACTAGATTGTCTGCAACGTACTGATTTTTCTGGTTTTATCGGGGTTATTCGCTTATCCACAGCGCCTATAATCGTAACTATCTGAATTCTTAAATCTTAAAAACCTATATATGAAAGTCACAGCCACTCGCGAAGAGATTCTCGGACCGGTCCAAAACGTGATCGGAGTGGTCGAACGGCGTCAGACCATGCCGGTGCTTTCCAATGTATTACTTAGCGCGCGCAACAACCGCCTCAGCGTGACGGGTACGGATTTAGAGGTGGAGCTCGTCAGTTCAGTGACGATCACCGTGGGCGCCCCAGGCGACATCACGGTGCCAGGGCGCAAACTGCTCGATATCTTGAGATCGCTACCCGAGGGCGTGTCGGTGACTCTCGCCAGCGAAGCAGATCGAGTCGTCGTTCGAGCCGGTCGCAGTCGATTCACGCTGTCGACCTTGCCGTCAGCCGAGTTTCCGGTGATCGATGAAATTAACCCGCAGCAGGTGCTGAAGTTGCCCCAGGCTGCTTTTCGTCGCCTGATCGACAAAACCCACTTCTCGATGGCGCAACAAGACGTGCGCTATTACCTGAACGGCATGCTGCTCGAGTCCGAAGGCGGGAAACTGCGCGCGGTCGCTACCGACGGTCACCGCTTGGCGCTGTGCGAAACCACCCTGACAGAGCGCGTGACGGGCAAGCAGCAGGTCATCCTGCCGAGAAAGGGCGTGCTTGAGTTGCAACGCATGTTGGGCGAGGAGGGAGAAGTTGAGTTTTCGATCGGAACGAACCACGTTCGCTGCCAGATCGGCGACATTCGCTTCACTTCGAAGTTAATTGACGGTCGTTTCCCTGAATATGGTCGCGTCATTCCCAGCAACGCAAATCGTGTGATCGACGCAGATCGCGGAGTTTTGCGCCAAAGTCTGCAACGTACGGCGATTTTGTCGAACGAAAAGTACCGCGGGATTCGTCTCAACATCAAACCGAACTTGTTGACCCTTCAAGCTCACAACCCGGAGCAAGAAGAAGCGGAAGATCAACTTGAGGTGGGTTACAGCGGCGAAGAGATCGAGATCGGGTTCAATGTGACCTATTTGCTTGAAGCGCTATCCGCAATCGATACTGAACACGTCAATTTTGCTCTGACCGACGCCAACAGCAGTTGTTTGATCACTGCTGCGGAAGCCGACGGCGCCAAGTATGTCGTCATGCCCATGAGGCTCTGATCGCTGATGGCTCTGGCGGAGCTGACCGTCCAAGATCTCCGCTGTATCGAAAACGCCGAGTTGGCCTTCGGTTCCGGGACCACCTTGATTTACGGTGCCAATGGTGCCGGCAAGACGTCCATTCTCGAAGCGATCTACCTGCTCGGTCGCGGCCGTTCCTTTCGCACTCGTCTGAATGAGCGTCTCATCCGACATAGCCAAGGGCTCAGTCGTGTCGTGGGACGTGTTTCCCATCCCTTAGGCACACACCAACTGGGTGTGGAGGTTCGTAAAGGGGGTGATCAGCGTGCCGGCACGACGGGACGTTTGAACGGACAAAACATCCGCAGTCTGTCTGAGCTTCCACTGGCCTTTCCCACCCAGATTATCGATCCGGACGCGCACAAGCTCATCGAAGACAGCGCAACCCGCCGCCGCCGATGGTTGGACTGGGCGGTGTTCCACGTGGAACCTGGTTTCGCACCCGCCTGGAGTCGGTATCAACGGGCCTTGCTGCAGCGCAACGCCGTACTCAAATCGGGGTCTGGGCCGATTTCGGTTTGGGATGACGAGTTAGCAAGGGAAGGTGAGATCCTGACGGCCGCTCGCGAACGGGTACTGACCTCCTTGCTGCCGTATTGGTCGCAGATGGTGGAAGAGTTGGTAGGTCTCGAGGTCTCGCTGAGCTTTCTACCGGGCTGGGATCGAAGTGTGAGCTTAGCCGACTCGCTGGCGGCGCACCTGAGCCGAGATCGAGATCGCCGAACGACGACTGTGGGTCCTCATCGTGCTGACGTGAGTGTTCGAGTGAAGGGGCGTGCAGCGCGCGAGGTGTTATCTCGAGGACAGCAAAAGTTGGCAGCAGTGACCCTCAGTCTTTGCCAACTCGAATTTCTCAAAAAGGAGCACGACCTGAGACCCACCGTGCTTTTAGATGATCCTTCAGCTGAACTCGATCACAGTCGTTTAGAGCGTTTCATTAGCCGAGTTCGCCAACTCGAGACCCAAATTGTCGTGACCGCACTCGAGAAGGATTTTCGACTATTCGGTGAGCCCGAAACCCTGTTTCACGTGGAACAGGGAAGGGTATTTCAGGTATGATTTCGCATCCGTTAACCGGGCAATTCCATGACCGCAGCCGACGTCTACGATTCCAGTAAAATCAAGGTCTTAAAGGGTCTTGACGCCGTTCGAAAACGACCCGGCATGTACATCGGTGATACCGATGATGGCACCGGTCTACACCACATGGTTTTCGAGGTCGTCGACAACTCGATCGACGAGGCTTTGGCGGGTCATTGTGACCGCGTTGTGGTCACGATTCATGCCGACGAGTCGGTCACGGTCGAAGATAACGGCCGCGGCATTCCGGTCGATATTCACGCCGAAGAAGGCCGTTCCGCTGCCGAAGTCATCATGACCGTGTTGCACGCCGGCGGTAAGTTCGACGACAGCTCCTACAAAGTTTCGGGCGGTCTGCACGGCGTCGGTGTGTCGGTCGTCAACGCCCTGTCCGATGTATTGCATTTGACGATTCATCGCGGCGGCAAACTGCACAAACAGGAATATCGCCTAGGTGAGCCTGTTGCGCCGCTCGCGGAAGTGGGTACGACCGATCGCACGGGTACCAGCGTTCGTTTCAAGCCGAGCGCCTCGATCTTCACGAATATTTCTTTCGACTACGACATCCTCGCCAAGCGCCTGCGCGAACTGTCGTTTCTTAACTCTGGTGTTTGCATCGAGTTGATCGATGAGCGCGACGAGAAGAGCGATGTGTTTCAGCACGAAGGCGGCTTGCAAGCGTTCGTCAAACATTTGAATCGCTCGAAGACGCAGATCCACGAACAAGTATTTCATTTCCGCACGCAAGAAGGCCCGATCGGCGTGGAAGTGGCGATGCAGTGGAACGACTCATATCAAGAGTCCATGTTCTGCTACACGAACAACATTCCCCAAAAAGACGGCGGCACCCATCTCGCGGGTTTTCGTGCGGCGTTGACGCGCACGCTTAACGATTACATCGAAAAAGAAGGTATCGCTAAGCGCGAAAAAGTACCGACCACCGGTGACGATGCGCGTGAAGGTCTGACCGCCATTTTGTCGGTGAAGTTGCCGGATCCGAAATTCTCCTCACAGACCAAAGACAAATTGGTGTCTTCGGAAGTGAAGGGCGTCGTCGAAACGGCGATGGCAGCAAAGTTTTCGGAGTTCTTGCTCGAGAAACCGCAAGAAGCTAAAGCCATCGCCAGCAAAATTATCGACGCGGCGCGCGCACGTGAAGCAGCGCGTAAGGCGCGCGAGCTCACACGTCGCAAGGGCGCACTCGATATCGCAGGCTTGCCCGGCAAGCTCGCCGACTGCCAGGAAAAAGATCCTGCGCTCTCGGAACTGTTCATCGTCGAGGGTGACTCGGCCGGTGGTTCTGCCAAGCAAGGTCGTGATCGTCGCACTCAAGCGATCTTGCCGTTGAAGGGCAAGATTTTGAACGTCGAGAAAGCGCGATTCGACAAGATGCTGTCGTCTGCCGAAGTGGGCACGCTGATCACCGCGCTCGGTTGCGGCATTGGCCGCGATGAATTCGACATCGAAAAATTGCGTTATCACCGCATCGTCATCATGACCGACGCGGATGTCGACGGTAGCCACATCCGCACCTTGCTGCTTACGTTCTTCTATCGTCAATTGCCGCTGTTGATCGAACGCGGGCACATCTACATCGCTCAACCGCCGCTGTACAAAGTCAAGCGCGGCAAGCAAGAGATGTACGTCAAAGATGAAGTCGAATTGAACGCCATGCTGCTCAACGCGGCGCTCGATGAGGCTGAACTGTTCGTCAATCCGGCAGCTCCGCCGCTGCGCGGCCCTGGACTCGAAACGCTGGCACGACAGTACGTAGAAGTGCAGGGCATCATCAGTCGTTGGGCTCGTCGCTACGACGAGCGCTTGCTCGGCCAGTTGCTCTACGTTCCGGTGATCACTCGTTCCACCTTCGACGATGCAGCGGCACTGAGTGCTTGGACTACTCAGTTGCTCGCTCGTTTGAACCAGATCGCCGATGGCGCTGCCCGATACCAAATCGACTTGCAGCCGGCAGCGGAAGGCGCTGGTATCGCTCGTCTGCATGTGACCAAAGACGAACACGGCAGTCGTTTCGATCGACACTTGACGCGCGACTTTTTCGATTCGCCCGAATATCAGCGTATCGCCGACTTGTCCCGCACGCTCGCGGGTCTGATCGAAGAGGGTGCCTACGTCAAACGTGGCGAATCTCGTCACGAGATCGGCTCGTTCAAGCAAGCCATCGATTGGTTGTTCGAACACGCCAAGCGTGGCCAAACGATCCAGCGTTACAAGGGTCTCGGTGAGATGAATCCCGATCAGCTTTGGGAGACGACCATCAACCCAGAGACTCGTCGTCTGATGCAAGTGCGCATCGAAGACGCGGTGGCCGCCGACGAGGTTTTCACGACGCTGATGGGTGATGAAGTCGAACCGCGTCGCGAGTTCATCGAAAAGAACGCGTTGTCGGTTGCGAACCTAGACGTCTGATCTTTTCGTCAGTCGTTGGGCTTGCCGCGCGCATCCTGTGCAGCGGCCGCTCGTAGCTTGGTGCCGATGAAAGCGGCGTGACCCACGTGCAGCAAATCACCGAGCTTGCGCATCAGGTGGTGCTCATGGTCATCGAGCTTACCGTCGGCGTAAGCCACCTGCCAAAACATCTCCAGAATTCGCTGTTTTTCTGTCGCATCGAAAGCCGCATGCAATTGCGAGGTAAACGCGTGCAGATCGTGCGCCGCTTCTTGCCGCGAGCGCGCGAGCGACATCAATTGAGTGACTTCGTCGGTGGCCAGATCGAAGCGCGCCTGCAATAAGCGCTCGACCGTGGCGACTTCGATCTCGCTAGCGCCCGAGTCCGATTGCATGACCTCGATCAGCAGCACCGCTGTCGCAAGCTGCAACCGATGCTCGTTCTGTGCTGCCGACCCGCTGGTCGCGGCTTGAACGGCGCCGAACAATTCTCGCCAGTGCTTTAGCATCCTTGCCTCCTCAGATACATGTTAACCCCGGTAAGATGCGGGCGTGAGTACCACCATCCTGCAATCTCTGCCGATCGGTGAACGAGTCGGCATCGCCTTCTCCGGCGGCCTCGACACGAGTGCTGCGGTTCACTGGATGCGCGCACGAGGCGCACTGCCTTGCGCCTACACCGCTCATCTCGGTCAGCCGGACGAGACCGACTACGAATCGATTCCTCGCAAGGCGATGGAGCTCGGCGCAGTCCATGCGCGACTCATCGACTGTCGCCATCAACTCGTCAATGAGGGTATCGCCGCGATTCAGTGCGGTGCGTTTCATATCTCCACAGCCGGTAACACTTACTTCAACACCACGCCGCTAGGTCGTGCCGTGACCGGCACCGCCCTCGTACTCGCGATGCGCGAAGACGATGTTCACATCTGGGGTGATGGCAGCACTCACAAAGGTAACGATATCGAGCGCTTTTATCGCTACGGCTTGCTTGCGAATCCCCAATTGCGGATTTACAAGCCATGGCTCGATCGGCGTTTCATCGATGAGCTTGGTGGACGCGCCGAAATGTCGGCCTATCTGCAAACTGCAGGGCTCGACTATCGCTTGAGCGCAGAGAAAGCCTACTCCACCGACTCGAATCTTCTTGGTGCGACACACGAAGCGAAGGATCTCGAATTCCTAGATCGCGGTATCGATATCGTGCAGCCCATCATGGGCGTCGCATTCTGGCGCGACGAGGTAGCGATCCCGCGCGAGCGTTGCACCATCGGTTTCGAACAGGGCAAGCCGGTGACGCTGAACGGCCAACGTTTCGGTGATTCGCTCTCGCTCTTCGAAGAAGCCAATCGCATCGGCGGTCGCCACGGCCTTGGCATGAGCGACCAAATCGAAAATCGTATCATCGAGGCGAAAAGCCGCGGGATCTACGAAGCGCCGGGTATGGCGCTGCTGTTCATCGCCTACGAACGTCTGGTCACAGCGATCCACAACGAAGACACCATCGAGCAATATCGTCAAAACGGGCGCCGCATTGGACGATTGCTATACCAAGGTCGCTGGTTCGATCCGCAATGTCTGATGTTGCGCGAGAGCGCACAACGGTGGGTCGCCGCCGCTATTACGGGTGAGGTCACCTTGGAGCTGCGACGCGGTAACGATTATTCGATCGTCGATACGCGCGGCCCTCATCTGACGTATCACCCCGAACGACTCACCATGGAAAAAGGCGAAGCGATGTTTAGCCCAGAAGATCGCATCGGCCAACTCACGTTGCGCAATATGGATATCGCCGATACCCGCGAAAAGCTCACCGTCTATGGTGAGGTTGGATTACTCGAGGCCGACTCCACTCCGACGCTGCTGAAATGAGCGACGTCGTCGTCTGCGGTAGTTTGAATATGGACCTGCTCGCGCAGGTCGAAAGGCTGCCTCTGCCCGGCGAAACCGTGATGGGCCTAGGCTACCAACACTCGGCGGGTGGCAAGGGGCTCAATCAAGCGATTGCTTGCGCTCGAATGGGCGTTCCCACCGCGATGATCGGCGCGGTCGGTGATGATGCCCACGGCCATTCTTTGACAGATCTATTGCGTGTCGAAAACGTCGATACGACGCGCGTTCAGATGCGTATGGGTGCAACGACGGGTCTAGCGCAAGTCACGCTCGCCGCCTCGGGTGAAAACAGCATCATCGTGCACAGTGGTGCGAACGCGAGTTTGAGCGCGGCTGATGTCGTGCGCGATCTACCGGAAGCGATCGTGTATCTCGCTCAGCTCGAAACGCCCATCGAGACGATCGAGGCTTTCTTCGACGCGGCAAGCCGCGTCGGAGGCTGCCGGGTACTCAACACTGCACCCGCAGTTGAGGGTAGCGATCGACTGCTACCGTTAGCCGACATCATTGTCATGAATGAAACGGAACTGGGTTACTACGTAGGCCAAAAGGGTGACTTGAGCGAAGCTCAGGTTCGTCGACTTGCACCTCGGTTGTTGCAGCGACCGCAGCAAGCGTTGATCGTCACTCTAGGTGCCACAGGCGCGTGGCTTTTCACGCATTCGACCGAACAAGCGATTCCAGCCACGCCGACGACAGTGGTGGATACGACCGGCGCCGGCGATTGTTTCACGGGCGTTTTGGCCGCCGGCATCGCGTTGGGTCAGGTACTGCCTGAGGCGGCTCGACGAGCAAGCCGAGCCGCCTCCATTGCAGTCTCTCGTCTTGGCGCAGCTCCATCCATGCCGCGCGTGCAGGAACTTACGGCATCAGACTCGCGTTGACGCGTCGTTGCAAATCGAGTCGCGGCACGTCGACCAGATCGCGTTTGATGCGAGCCGTAATTTTTTTGGCGGCCGTCTTGGGCAGATGCTCATCGACCATGGCCATGAAGCGCGGTGCCATGACGAGCACGAGACCCGTCGTTTCGGCATCACGCAAGGCGGCGGAAGCCGTTTTTGCCACCATCCGCGCAAATTGATCTGCCGCCTGTTGTTTGAGGGTGGTTCGACCTTCGAGCGCTGTTCGGCGACCTGCCGCGCGCGAGAGACCGCGGCCCGGCTTATCGGCGCCAGCATCACGTTCGTGCTTGATCGCAAACGGGTTAGCGAATGTCGCGATTTTCTCGAGTTTGGCTCGAGCCTTGGCCATCGAATACACGTGCAGATGCGCAGCATCGGCCACCATTACTTTGATCGACATATCAAAACTCCTGTTGAGCTCGTCAGGGAAGATCCTAGCGCGCCCTCGGATTTTTTTCAGGCGGAATCCGGAGGTTGGTAGCCGCTTCGATCGCCGCCGCCATTTGCAATAGAGACGCGTCGTCGTCTCGACGAGCGACCAGTGTCATACCGATTGGCATATCGCGAACGAGCCCCATCGGTAAGGTCAGACTTGGGTAGCCGGCAACGGCCGCCGCCGATCCGAGCGACGAACCCCCGGTATCGCGTCGATTACCCCAAATCGGGTCAATGAGTTCAGCAGGACCGCCGCCAGGGCCCATGATCAAATCGAGCCTCGACTGTTCGAATAACGCGGCGAGCCCTAGGGTATCGACCGACTGCTGCAGTGATTGCACGGCTTCGAGATAGCGAGGCTCGGTCAAGGGGCCGCAAGCAACCGATTGTTCGAATATCTCTTGTCCAAAAAATGGCATCTCGCGCGCAGCCTCGCGCCGATTGAACTCAATCAATCCCTCGAGTGACTGTGCCTCGCGACGCGCTGGCGCAAGATCTCCTAAATAGGCGTTGATGGCGTGTTTGAATTCGTACAGTAAGGCGAGAAACTCCGCTGCGCCGAATTGCTGCAGACCTGTCGGCAAGCTGAGCTCAACTACTTCGGCACCATTCTCGACCATCAGATCGCGAGCACGACTGACTTGCGCGAGCACATCGGGACGCAGGTTCGGTGAGCCTGGCCACCAACCGATGCGTTTATTTTTGAGCGAATCGGCACGAGCCGCTAAAATCGGTGCGATTTCGAACGAAGTCTCGAACAAAACGCCTGCGACCGTTGCGACATCGGCGACATGACGTCCCATCGGTCCGGCCACATCTTGGCGTGGCGATAGTGGAATCACACCACGACCACTGACTCGCGTTTGAGTCGGTTTAAACCCTACGATCCCATTAAGCGCGGCCGGCGATAAAATCGAGCCATCCGTTTCCGTGCCGATGGCGACCGCGCAGAAACTGCGCGCCGCTGCGGTTGCCGAACCCGAGCTCGAGCCCGAGGGGTTACGTTTAGGATCGTAGGCGTTGCCGGTTTGTCCGCCGACGGCACTCCACCCACTCATTGAGCGAGTGGAACGGAAATTCGCCCACTCGCTCAAGTTGGTTTTTCCGAGGATCACCGCGCCTGCAGCGCGCAATCGCGCAACGAGGTCCGCATCACGAGTGGCTTGTGAGCGCGCAAGAGCAAGCGAGCCAGCCGTCGTTGGCATCGGATCGAGCGACTCGATATTGTCTTTGAGCAGAATTGGCACGCCGTGTAGAGCGCCGCGGCTGCGACCTGCGCGCCGCTCAAGATCCAGTCCACGCGCAGTTTCGATCGCGTTCGGATTGACAGCGATGACCGAGCGGTAGAGAACATCGTCTCTCTGAATGCGCTTGAGATACGCCGCTACGAAGGCTTCACTGCTGAAACCTTTCGCATAGAGATTCTGTAGCGCGGCAATCGACAGCTCTGTCGGATCGACGTCAGTGACGATTTTGAACGTATCGGCGTGCGCACGCTCGAGGTTGTGCGCGATCGCGGCCGCCACACCGAGAGAGATGAGGTGGCCTACGAATTGCCTACGACGCATCGAATCAGTCTCCTCTCGAGAGCTTCGACGAGGGCAGTTGCTGCAGCGTCTCTTCGATCCAACGCTGCGCTTCATCGTTGATTTCGCGCGGATCGCGGCCTTCGGTGACGATCGGCGCGCCGATGATGACCCGAATCGTTCCTGGTTTTTTTAATAGACCACGACGGGCCCAGTAGTACCCGGCATCGTGCGCCACCGGCACGATCGGGTAGCCACTGCGACTCGCCAAGAGAGCGCCGCTGACGCCATAGCGACGCGTTTCACCGGCGGCGACCCGCGTGCCCTCCGGGAAGATCAAAATCGACAAGCCTTCACGCAGTCTGTCGGTGCCGCGTTGTACGACTTGATTGACGGCCGAAGCACCCGCGCCGCGATCTACCGGGATGGAGCGCAATAACGCGAGCCCCCAACCAAAGAAAGGGATGTACATCAGCTCGCGCTTGAGCACGATCACCTTGGGTGGACCGAGCAAAAACTGCGCGAAAGTCTCCCAAGCCGAAGAATGCTTCCAATACGCGATGTGAGGACCGTTCGGAATGTTTTCGATGCCACTGACTTCAAAGCGCAAGCCACAAATCAAACGTAGCCCGTCGAGCATGCGTTGCCCGTACCATCGAACGAAGTCGAAACGTCGTTGCAACGGCACGAACGGCGCAGCGATGACGAAGATCACGGCGTAGAGCAACGTCCACGCGAACATGAAGAGAGTGAATACGAGAGAGCGGAGCGCGATCATCCCGGCAAACGCGACAAGTCGGCGACGCCGGAGAACAGCGTCCTGACGCGGTTCACGAGGGCGAGCCGATTGGCACGCAAGGCCGCATCCGGATCATTCACCATCACATCGTTGAAGAACGCATCGATCGTCGGCCGCAAAGCTGCCAGCGCGGTCAGCGCAGCATCGTATTCGGCGCTGCGCAGATGCCGAGCGACAGGGGCCGCAATCGCATCGAGAGCCGCAGCCAAATCACGTTCAGCAGGTTCGCGCAGCAGAGCAGTATCGATGCTCATCGAGAGCGAGCCGGTTTCTGTCTTTTTGAGAATATTGGCAATGCGCTTGTTGGCAGCCGCCAGACTCTCCGCCTCGGGTAGTTCGCGGAATCGGCGCAGGGCCTCCAGGCGCGACTGGATATCGCCCGGCTTCGTCGCGCCTGTGGCTTGCACGGCATCGAATGCTTCGCTGCCGTGACCTGCTTCGAGTTGGATCGCGCGCAGGCGATCCATCATGAAGCCGAGCACTTCGCTTTGAGTCTCAGGCGTGCTGACTGGCTGCAGCGCAACGGCACGTGTGACCAGATCGGCGAGATCGAGGTCGAGTCGACGCTCGAGCAAAATTCGCAGCACCCCGATGGCGGCGCGCCGCAGAGCAAAAGGATCTTTGGTACCGCTCGGCTTTTGACCGATGCTGAAGATGCCGGCGAGTGTGTCGAGTTTGTCCGCTAACGCGACGGCGATACCGCTCGGCGTCGAGGGCAATTCGTCGCCCGCGCCACGCGGTAGATAATGTTCGCGGATGGCACTGGCCACTTCGGCGGGTTCGCCATCGGCAGCGGCATAGTTGGCGCCGGTGACTCCTTGCAGTTCGGGGAACTCGCCCACCATCGCAGAGAGCAGATCGCATTTACAAAGTTCGGCCGCTCGCATGGCTAGGGCTGATTGGCCACCGACGAGCGGAGCGATCTCGCTCGCCAGACTCGCGATACGACGAACTTTATCGCCGATCGAACCGAGCTTGGCTTGGAAGGTGACGCGGTCCAAACCCTCGCGCCAGTGACGTAAGGGAGCGCGACGATCTTGTCGTTGAAAGAACGCGGCATCGGACAAACGTGGTCGAACGACGCGTTCGTTGCCTTCGCGCACCCGAGACGGATCGCGACTATCGATATTGCTGATGGTAATGAACCAAGGCGTCAGCTTGCCCGCAGCATCTTCCACGGGGAAGTAGCGCTGGTGCTCTTGCAGCGTCGAGATCAGCACCTCGCGAGGCAACTCGAGAAACTCGTCATCAAAGCGACCTTCGACCGGCACCGGCCACTCGACGAGTGCGGTCACTTCATCGAGCAATGCATCGTCGAATACGGCGCGACCGCCAAGACGTGCCGCAGCCGATTCGACTTGCTCGCGGATCCGTTCGCGACGTTCACCAAAATGCGCGATGACATGACCGGACTCGCGTAGCACTTTGGCGTAATCGGCAGGCGTCGGTAATGACAACTCACCCGGTGCATGAAATCGATGACCGCGAGTGGTGCTACCAGATCGGGTATCGAGCAGTGTGGCATCGAGTACTTCATCACCGAAGCGCAACACCACCCAGTGCACGGGTCGCACGAACTCGGCTTGGCTCGCACCCCAACGCATGCGTTTCGGGATCGGTAATGCATCGAGAGCCGCTTGAACGATGGCGGTCAGCAAAGAATTCGTCGGAGCGCCCGGTTTACTACCCTCGAAGTAGAGAAACTCGCCCTTGCCTTCGGTGACTCTGCCCAACGAAGCGATATCGATACCGCAAGATTCGGCGAATGCTGTGGCTGCGCGCGTCGGTTGGCCCGCTTTGTCGAAGGCTGCTGATACCGGCGGACCGCGGCGCTTGAGCAATTGTTCGGGTTGTTGCTCCGCGAGATCTCGCACGAGGATGGCGAGTCGTCGTGGCGCGGCATAGGAGATGACCTCTCCGTGCGGCAGGCCCGCCGCAGCCAACCCGTTGCGAACCCCCTCGGTTAGTGCGCGCTCGAGATCGGGTAACGCGACCGGTGGCAGCTCTTCCGTGCCGAGCTCGAAGAGAAAATCGCGGGTGTTCATCGTGAACCCTCCGCGCTAACAGCGCCCATCGGGAAACCGAGAGCTTCACGGCTCTCGTAATAGGCCTGCGCGACACCACGTGCGAGAGTGCGGACTCGCAAGATGAATCTCTGACGTTCAGTGACGGAGATTGCACGTCGCGCGTCCAATAAATTGAACGTGTGGGAGGCCTTGAGTACTTGCTCATAAGCCGGCAGCGCGAGCTTTGCTTCTAGCAGGCGCTGACAAGCGGCTTCATGTTCGTCGAAATGACGGAACAACGAGGTCGTATCGGCATGCTCGAAGTTATAAGCCGATTGTTCGACTTCGTTCTGGTGATAGACGTCGCGGTAGGTCACTTTGCCGCGCGGACCATCGGTCCACACGATGTCGAAAACGCTGTCGACGCCTTGCAGATACATCGCAAGGCGCTCGAGTCCGTAGGTGATTTCGCCGGTGACCGGACGACAATCGATGCCACCGACTTGTTGGAAGTAGGTGAACTGCGTGACTTCCATGCCGTTTAGCCATACTTCCCAACCGAGGCCCCATGCACCGAGCGTCGGTGATTCCCAGTTATCTTCGACGAAGCGAATATCGTGGGTGAGCGGATCGAAACCCAACATCTTCAATGAGCCGACATATTTGTCGAGGATGTCGAGCGGAGAGGGCTTCAGTACCACTTGAAACTGGTAGTACCGCTGCAAACGAAAAGGATTGTCGCCATAACGACCATCGGTCGGTCTGCGCGAGGGCTGCACGTAGGCTGCGCTCCAAGGTTCCGGGCCAATCGAACGCAGGAAGGTCGCCGTGTGGAAGGTGCCCGCCCCCATCTCCATGTCGTACGGTTGCAGGATGACGCAGCCCTGGTCTGACCAGTACTGCTGCAGGGCAAAAATCAGTTCTTGAAAAGTGCGAGGCATGAAACGGGTCGTTAGCAGCGCCGGTGATGGCTCGCAAGTATAGCCCTCCAGCGGGAGACCTCCGCTTACGCACCATTTAAGTGCAATTTAGTTTATGATGCGCCAATCTAGTGCGTTTTCGGGCGCGCTCAAGATCGATTGATCGAACTAAGCCTTTGACTGTGCAGCAGAATAGGCCGCAGGCACGTTTTCTGCATCAAGATTGGGCGTTAAGTTTCCCATTCCCGATATTTGTACGGAGCGACTATGACCACCGCCAGTGACGTCATTCAGATGATCAAGGATAAGGAAGTGAAGTGGGCCGATCTGCGCTTCACCGATACCCGTGGCAAGGAGCAACACGTCACCATTCCGGCGAAGGCCGTCGACGAAGGTCTGTTCCGTGACGGCAAGATGTTCGACGGCTCGTCGATCGCCGGTTGGAAGGGCATCAACGAATCCGACATGATCCTGATGCCGGACGCTGGGACCGTCGTTCTCGATCCTTTCTTTGAAGACGCGACCGTCAACATTCGTTGCGACGTCATCGAGCCCGCCACCATGCAGGGCTACGAGCGTGATCCGCGTTCGATCGGCAAGCGTGCCGAAGCCTATTTGAAGAGCACCGGCATTGCCGATGGCGCGACCTTTGGTCCGGAGAACGAATTCTTCATTTTCGACAGTGTGCGTTGGACCAATGAAATGCACACCTCGTCTTACGCCATCGATTCGGTGCAGGGCGCTTGGAACAGCAACACGGCTTATCCGGAAGGCAACATGGGGCACCGCCCCGGCGTGAAAGGCGGTTACTTCCCGGTTCCCCCCGTCGATGCCTATCAAAATATTCGCAACTCGATGTGTAACGCCTGCGAAGAGCTTGGCCTGACCGTCGAAGTACATCACCACGAAGTGGCGACCGGTGGTCAATGCGAAATCGGCATCGGTCCTGGCGGTCTTGTGAAGAAGGCCGATGAAGTTCAGATTTTGAAGTACGCCGTGCACAACGTGGCGCATGCCTACGGTAAGACCGCAACGTTCATGCCCAAGCCGCTCGTCGGCGACAACGGTTCTGGTATGCACGTGCACCAGTCGTTGCAGAAAGACGGCAAGGCTTTGTTCGCGGGTGACAAATACGGCGGTCTCTCCGAGCTCGCGCTGTACTACATCGGCGGCATCATCAAGCACGCCAAGGCGCTGAATGCCTTCACCAACGCGGGCACCAATAGCTACAAGCGACTGGTTCCGGGCTTCGAAGCGCCGGTCATGCTGGCCTACTCGGCACGTAACCGTTCGGCGTCGATTCGTATTCCGTTCGTTGCGAACCCGAAGGCGCGTCGTATTGAAGTGCGCTTCCCCGACTCGTCTGCCAACCCGTACTTCGCTTTCGCTGCGATGATGATGGCGGGTCTCGATGGTATCCAGAACAAGATTCATCCTGGCGATCCGGCCGACAAAGATCTCTACGATCTCGAGCCGGAAGAGGCCAAGCACATTCCCACCGTGTGTCACTCGCTCGACATGGCGCTCGAGCATCTCGACAAGGATCGCGAGTTCCTCACCCGTGGCGGTGTCTTCACCAACGATGTGATCGACGCTTACATCAACCTCAAGATGCAGGAAGTCACTCGCTTCCGGATGAGCACGCATCCGGTCGAGCTCGATCTGTACTACAGCTGCTGAGGATGATTGCGTGATGCGCAGCAGAGCCTATGGCCGCTGAACGCCTCTTCGAGTCGTTCGCTGCGCATTACGATTCCGCCGAACTGCTCGATGCGTTGGCGACCGGCGTCGTTCTTCTCGACGCCGGTCTCCACGTCTTGCACGCCAACATGGCTGCTCAAGGCTTCATGGCGATCGGGCTCAATCAGGCGCGGGGCAAGCTGTTCACCGAACTCTTTGCCGACACCAACGGTTTGCAGGGCTTGCTGATCCGGGCATTGGAGCACGGCGAAGCCTTCAGCGAATTCGAATTGTCATTGCGACCTGCAGGGACACCGCGCGAACCACAAGTCGTCGATCTGAGTATTACGCGTATCGATACAGCGAGCGGGCAACGTCGCTTGTTGCTCGAGATGATCGACGCAGTACCGCGCACACGACTCAACCGTGACAACGAACTCCGTGCGCGTCTCGAGAGCAGCCGAATGATGACACGCCAATTGGCGCACGAGGTCAAAAATCCGCTCGGCGGTTTGCGTGGCGCCGCGCAGTTGTTGGCTCGGCAGCTGCCGGATCCGGCACTGCGCGAGTACACCGATGTCATCATCGCCGAGGCCGATCGCTTAACAGCGCTCGTCGACACGATGACCCATTCGGCGCGCCCTTCACAGAAGGAGCTGCTCAATATTCATGAGGTGTGTGAGCACGTATTTCGTTTGATCGCAGCGGAGGCCGGCGACGGCGTGATCATCGAGCGTGACTACGATCCAAGCGTTCCGGAAGGACGCTTTGATCGAAACCAGATGGTTCAAGCACTACTCAATTTGAGTCGTAACGCGTTGCAGGCGGTCGGTAGTCGTGGCCGCGTCATTTTGCGGACACGAGCGGTTTCGCACATTCATATCGGACTCGTGCGGCATCGTTTGGCTGCGCGTATCGAGGTGTTAGACGACGGCCCAGGCGTCCCCGATGCCATTCGAAGCAGCCTGTTCTTCCCGCTCGTAACCGCTCGGCCAAACGGCACTGGGCTGGGTCTCGCTGTCTCGCAGGAACTCGTGAATCGAAACGGCGGCGTCATCGAATTCGAAAGTGAACCGGGCCGTACGGTGTTTCGCATATTGTTACCGTTGGAGACATCGCCATGAGCTCTGCGCTGCGCGTTTGGTTGGTCGATGACGATGCCTCCATCCGTTGGGTACTCGAGCGGGCGCTCAAAAGCGGCGGTATGACCCCGCGAGTCTTCGAGGCGGCAGAGCCGGCACTCGAAGCTTTGCGTGGGGATGCACCGGATGTTCTTTTGACCGATATCCGCATGCCGGGATTATCCGGTCTCGATTTGGTGCGTCGTCTGCACGAGACGCGTCCGCAGTTACCCATCATCGTGATGACGGCGCATGCGGATCTCGATAACGCCGTCTCAGCGTACGAGAGTGGCGCGTTTGAGTATCTGCCGAAGCCGTTCGATATCGATCAAGTGGTCGAGCTCGTGCGTCGCGCGGCAGAGAGCGCCGCCAAGCCTGTGTCGGGCCGCAGTGACGACACGCCGATGCCCGAGTTGTTGGGTAAGGCACCGGCGATGCAGCAGGTTTTTCGTGCCATCGGTCGATTATCACGTTCGGCTGTCAGCGTATTGATCACCGGCGAGTCGGGCACCGGCAAAGAACTCGTCGCGCGCGCTTTGCACGAGCATAGCCCGCGCGCCGGCAAGCCTTTCATCGCACTCAACACCTCGGCGATTCCTTCCGAGCTGCTGGAATCCGAATTGTTCGGTCACGAAAAAGGCGCTTTCACGGGCGCCGATGCTTTGCGTCGCGGTCGCTTCGAACAAGCCGATGGCGGCACGCTGTTTCTCGATGAGATCGGTGATATGCCGACCGGTTTGCAGACTCGCTTGCTACGGGTTCTCGCTGAGGGTGAGTTCTATCGGGTAGGCGGTCAGTCGCCGATTCGTGTCGATGTGCGTGTGATCGCAGCAACGCATCAAAATCTCGAAGATCGGGTCTCGCGCGGTCTTTTCCGCGAAGACTTGTTTCATCGTCTGAACGTCATTCGCATGGAACTGCCGCCCTTGCGTGCGCGACGCGAGGACGTAGCGGATCTGCTCGAACATTATTTGGGCGTGGCTGCGACTGAACTGGGCGTGGAGCGCAAGCGGATTGCCGCTGATGCACGTGCGGCGCTCGAAGCCTATGCGTGGCCAGGTAACGTTCGCGAACTGGTGAATCTCTGTCGTCGGTTGACGGTCCTAGCGCCCGGTGGCGAGATTCGTCTTGAGGATCTACCAACCGAAATTCGCGGTGCGAGCGCGGTGGCTGACGCTGAGGGTTGGCCACAGGTGTTGGCAGCCTGGGCCGAAGCCGAGTCGCTGCGCCGTGATGCCGCACCGCTACTCGATACTGCCTTGCCTGAATTCGAGCGAACACTGATTCGAGTGGCGTTACGTCACACGAGTGGTCATCGACAAGAGGCCGCCAAGCTACTCGGTTGGGGTCGCAATACGTTGACACGCAAACTTAAAGAACTGGCCATGGAAGAGTATGCTGCGGAGGGTTCAGACGACGCAGCGGCATAATCGATGGCAGGTTGGACGATGGACTGGCTGAATCAGGTTTTCTACGGCAACCCGTTGTCCCAATGGGCTTTAGCGGCCTTGGCATTTGCCGTCACGTTTACGGTGCTGCCGTTCCTGCGACTTTTTCTGTTGTCGCGCGCGCGCAAGCTGCGCGGCTTGACCGAGGCCGCCTCGATCGAGCTCGTGTTGTTGTTGATCAAGCGCACGCGCAGCGTGTTTCTGTTCGTCGTCGCTCTCTATTTCGCGATGCGCTTTCTCGAGTTGCCACCGCGGCTCGATCGAATTTCCCTCAGTGTCATCGTTTTCGCGGGCTGGTTCCAAGCAGCCTTATGGGGCGTTGCGGCGGCGAGTTTCTTCGTCGAACAACGTAAGCGCCAAGCTGCCGAGCGCGCGGGCGGCGTATCCGAAAATGCGGCGCTCGACATTGGCCTCTTCGTTGCGCGAGTGGTGATCTTTGCCGTCGCGGTCTTGCTTGCGCTCGATAACCTGGGCGTTAACATCACTGCGCTTGTTGCCGGCCTCGGTGTCGGTGGTATCGCGATCGCGCTCGCTGTTCAGACCATTCTCGGCGATTTGTTGGCGTCACTGTCGATCATGCTCGACAAACCATTCGAGGTGGGTGATTGGCTGCGCATAGACGACATCGACGGTACGGTCGAGAAAATCGGGGTTAAGAGCACGCGCTTGCGCAGCCTATCGGGCGAGCAGATCGTGATGTCGAATGCCGACATCCTCAAATCTCGTATCCGCAACATGGGCCGAATGCCAGAGCGGCGCTCCTTGTTCGTACTCGGCATCGCCTACGAAACCACGCCGGAAAAATTACGTCAGGTACCGAACCTCGTCGAGGCCGCCATCGCGGGCGTACCGGGAACGCGCTTTGAGTACTGCCTGTTTCGTCAGTTTGGCGCTTCGGCGCTGGAGTTCGAAATCGTGTATTTCGTACCGGATCCGGCCGATGCGCGTTTCAAATTTTTGAAGATCGTCGATGCGGTGAATAAACGCATTCACGCGGACTTTGCCGCCAATGGTATCGAGTTCGCGTATCCGACGCAGAGGGTCTACGTCAAATCTGCAACGAGCCCACAAGCTCCGTGACGTTCGAATAGCCGTTGGCTTGTAAATAATCCGCAATGCCCGCGTTGATTTTCTTGCAACTCATCGGATCGTAGAAGAGCGAGGTGCCGACGCCTACGGCACTCGCGCCCGCGATGATAAATTCGATGGCATCCGTCGCCGAGGTGATGCCGCCTTGGCCGATGATCGGCACCTGGTGCTTGCGAGCCACGTCATATACCTGATGCACTTTGAGTAGTGCGATCGGTTTGATAGCGGGGCCTGATAGTCCGCCTTGAACGTTGCCGATGATGGGTTTTCGAGTTTTTGCATCGATCGCCATACCCATGATGGTATTGATCACCGACAATCCATCGCTACCGGCCTCGATACAGAGCCGAGCATTTTCTTTGATATCCGTCTGATTGGGCGACAGCTTGGTGATGATGGGTTTACGGGTTACTGCCCTACAGGCTGCGACCACGCGGGCTGACATCTCAGGGTAGTTCCCGAAAGCCACACCGCCTTCTTTGACGTTGGGGCAGGAAATGTTGATCTCGATCGCATCGATCGGAGAGTCGTCGAAACGACGTGTCACCTCGGCGTATTCTTCGATGGTCGAACCGGATACGTTGGCGATGAATCGTGTTTCGCTGAAATCGAGTGTCGGCAGAATATGGCTGACGACATGGTCGGTGCCTGGGTTCTGGAGCCCGATCGCGTTCAGCATCCCCATCGGAGTTTCGTAGACGCGATGTGGTCGATTGCCCAAGCGTGGCTCTAGGGTCGTGCCCTTGAGAACGACGCCGCCACAGTCGGTGTTAGAAAAACCCTCGATGCGGGTGTATTCCTCGCCGAAACCCACGCAGCCTGAGAGCAGCACGATGGGTGAGGCGAAGTCGAGACCGAGAAAACGGTAGCGCAGCGAGGCGGCTGGGCTGGCGGCAACGGAGCTGGACATACGCCGATTATAGGGTGAGGGCGTTACCATGCGCGCATGTTCCATATCGTGTTGTTCGAGCCGGAGATACCACCCAACACCGGCAACGTGATTCGGCTTTGCGCCAACACAGGCGCACACCTGCATTTGATCAAGCCGATCGGCTTCGATCTTGATCGTCGATCGGTGCGACGCGCAGGTCTCGATTACCGTTGGATGGCAGCCGTACACCTTCACGAGCACTTCGCGGCGTGTCGTGCCGCTTTGACGCAAAACGGCGCGAGGCGCTGGTTCGCCATCGAGACGGGCGGATCGGGCCGATACGACGAGATCGATTGGCGCCCCGGTGATGTGATGCTCTTCGGTTCCGAACGGCGCGGTTTACCGACAGCGGTTCTGGAGGAACTGAAATCCGAGTTTGGTGCTCACGCGATCGCCAGTATTCCGATGTGCGAGGGTAATCGCAGCCTCAATTTGTCGAATTCCGTCGCGCTCGTGCTCTATGAAGCTTGGCGACAAAACGACTTTGCAAACCCTTCTAGTCAAACTCTGCTTTGATCGGTCGCGACATCAGACTCTTTACGACTTCACGCGGTGGCAACGCTTCGTAGAGCGTTCGATAGATGCTGTCGCAGATGGGCATGTCGACACCGTGCCGTTGTGCGACCAGTCGCACGGCACGGGCGGCGAGATATCCCTCCACGACTTGGCCAATCTCGGACAAGGCGGCTTCGACGCTGCGACCAGCGGCCAGCAGCAAACCGAAACGACGGTTGCGCGATTGGTCGTCGGTGCAGGTCAGCACGAGATCGCCGAGGCCAGCGAGACCCATGAAGGTTTCTTTTTGCGCGCCGAGCGCGACACCGAGGCGCGTCATTTCGACCAAGCCGCGCGTGATGAGCGCCACACGCGTATTCGCACCAAACCCAAGACCGTCAGCGAGACCAGCGCCGACCGCCAATACGTTCTTGGTGGCGCCACCGACTTCTACACCCACGATATCGGTTGAGGTGTAGGCGCGAAAATTAGCGGACGAGAGACTTTGTGCCAGTGAAATGGCAAAGGATTCTTCGGTTGCAGCAATTGTCATGGCTGTCGGCAAGCCAGCACCGACTTCGCGGGCGAAGGTGGGTCCTGATAGCACCGCAAAAGCCCGTTGCGAGCCGAGTTCCTGCCGCGCAACTTGATGTGGCAACAGACCCGTCTCGAGTTCGAAGCCTTTGGTTGCCCACGCCAGACGCGCATCCGGCGGCAAGATGGGGGCTAATTCTTTGAGCAACGCTCGCAGCGCGTGGCTTGGCACAGCAACGAGAATGTCTTGGGCTCCGTCGATCGCTGCTGCTAGCGTATCGACTACGTGTAATTGATCTGGAAAGAGCGCTTCGGGTAGATATCGAGCGTTGCGACGATCTCGTGCCATCGCCTGCAAATGCGACGCATCACGTGCCCAGAGGCGCGTTTCGTGGCCGGCGCGGGCGAACTGGATCGCTAGGGCCGTGCCCCAGGATCCAGCGCCCAGTACGGCCAGCGGTGTGCCCGTGGCCGTCATCGTCTTCAGCTGTTCAGCGGTTGCTGGGCGGCTTGAACTTGGGCTTCGGCTGCCTCAGCGCGTGAGCGCGCGTACAGCAGTTCGAAGTTCACGGGTGGCAGCAACAGCTGCGGAAAGCCCCCTTGAGTCACCAGATTGGCGATCTGCGCGCGCGCATAAGGGAAAAGTACGTTCGGCCCGATGCTGGCGACTGCACGACGATAATCTTCTTCACCGAGATTACGCACGGCGAAGATACCGCCTTGCTGCACTTCAACTAGGAATGCCGTGGCATCGCCGTTTTTGGCGGTGACGCTGATACGCAGCACGATCTCGCGCAGATCCGGCGAGAGGATTTCAGTGGCCGTATCGAGCTCGAGATTGATATTCGGATTCCACTGTCCTTCCACGCGCGGGCCCTTCGGCGCTTCGAAAGAACAATCTTTGAGATAGACGCTTTGCAGCGAAAACTCGGGAGCGTTCGGGTCGGCTTCGGTGCCGGCAACGCCATCTGCAGTCGGATTCGGATCAGCCATGTCGATGAGCCTCTGTGGAAGACGATGAGTTCAAGTGTTGTTTGTAGAAACGGAGGCGACGCTCAGGCGAGCAACGGGTCGAGACCGCCACGCCCGTCGAGGGCGTACAAGTCGTCGCAGCCGCCGACATGGACGTCGCCAATGAAAATTTGTGGGACCGTACGGCGACCGCTGCGCGCCATCATTTCGTCACGACGCGACGGCGCGGCATCAATGTCGATTTCTTCGAAAGAAACGCCTTTCCGTGCGAGCAACGCCCGTGCTCGTTCGCAATATGGGCACCAGCCTGTGGCGTACATGACGACCTTCGCCATCAAGCCTTGCTCTTCTCGCGGGAGATCGGCAGGTTTTCGGACTGCCAGCCACTGATACCGCCACGCAGATTGAAGACTTGGGTGAAACCTTGGCCGTTCAACACGCGCGCAGCCGATGCGCCGGTGCTACCGGAGTAGCAGTAGACCACCACGGGTTTTTCCTTGTACTTCTTCAAGTTGTCGCTGGCTTTGACGAGCTCGTGCGAATCCATCTGGCGTGATCCGGCGATATGACCGGCGGCATGGTCCTCCGGCTTGCGGATGTCGAGCACCAAGGCTCCCTGGTTCTGTAAACGGATCAGATCCTGTGGCGAGATGGCCGCGAAGGAGTCGCGCCGGATGCGAATCTCGTAAATGAGCACCAACAGGGCGGCGAGCGCAGCCATCCCGACCAACCACGGGTGGTTGGCGATGTATTCCGGCAACTTTTCCATGCGGGAGATTATACAATTTCGCCGCATGCGCGGCCGAACCCTTTGTTTTTCGTTGCTTTTTACCTTGCTGGCGGCAGTGCCGACGGGGTTTGCACAGGATGCGACCAAAACGGAGGCGGAACTGCGGCAACTGCGCTCGCAGATCGAGCGCATCCGTACTCAAGTCGCGAAGGATGCCGCGGAAAAGGATCGACTGGCGAAAAGTCTCCGGGCAGCGGAGCAGTCTGCGTCGGCAGCTCGAGTCGTGCTCGGCCGTCTCAAAGGTGAGCGGCAGACTCGCGAACAGCGTCTGCGGGAGTTGGGGGAGCAGAAGCGCGCACGCGAGACAGAGCTCGCCAGCGAGCGAGCGTCGCTGGCGGCGCAGATGCGCGCCGCGCATCAGATCGGCCGCGAGGACCCGCTCAAGATGCTACTGAATCAGCAAGATCCTGCTCAGGCGGGTCGCCTCGTGTCGTACTACGCCTACTTCGGGCGCGCTCGAGCGGACCAACTCGCTGCGATCGAGACCAAAGTTGCCGAAATTGCGGCGCTTGAGCGCGATCTCGAAACCGAGAAAGAGCGAATCGCCCGTCTGGAGCGCGAACAGTCCGGTGAAGTTGCCAAGCTCGACAAGGCTCGTCAGGAGCGCGGCGCGGTTTTGGCGCAATTGAACGTTGAAGCCAAGGAGCGTGCGGCCACTTTGCAGCGTCTGCAGCGTGAGCAAGCGGCTCTTCAAAAGTTACTGCAACAGCTTCGACGCACGACACCCAGTTTCCCGAGCGACAACAAGAGCCCCTTCGCTCGTATGCGTGGGAAGCTGGCATGGCCGGTCGCTGGGAAAATCGTTTCTCGCTTTGGTCAGCAGCGGGCTGGCTCGATGAAGTGGGAGGGTGTGCTGATCGGTGCCGAGCGAGGTGCGCCGGTACGAGCGGTGTATCGCGGCCGAGTGGTGTATGCGGATTGGCTCGCAGGCTTAGGGCTACTCGTGATCGTCGATCACGGCGGCGGGTTCCTCAGTCTCTACGGGCACAATGAGCAGCTCTATCGCCAAGTGGGCGATACCGTCGTGGCAGGCGATACGATCGCAGCCGTCGGTGACACCGGCGGGCGCCCTGCGCCGCAGTTGTATTTCGAGATTCGCCAAGCGGCGCGCCCCGTTGATCCGGCGCCGTGGTTCAGCACTCGCCAGCCGTGAGTATCGCGCCGCCTCATCGTTTCGTCTGGTTGGCTGCGGCTGCCGGCTTGGTGGCGGGTGCCGCCGTGACGGCGTTTTTGCTGAGGTCGCCCGAAGAAATCGTCGATCTTCCAGCTGCCCCAAAGAAATCGATCATCGGCTCGTCGGTGACCCAACGCGAACTGCCCGCGAGCGAATCCCGGCGAATAGCGGAAATCATCGCGCAGGTGCAACGAGAGTATGTCGATGAGGTGACACCCGATCGCCTGCTTGAGCAGGCGATGCGCGGTATGGTCGGCGGTCTCGATCCATACTCTGCCTATCTCGATCGACGTGAGTACGAAGAGCTGCGCCGCGGTGCCGCGGGCAGCTATCCTGGCATTGGCATCGAAGTATCGGCTGAGGGCGAAGGCATCAAAGTCGTTCGCTCTCTGGCAGATTCACCCGCCGCGCGAGCGGGTATTCGCGGTGGAGACGTCATTCTGCAAATCGATAACGAGCCTGTTGGCGGTAACGTCAACGCGGCACTCGAGCAGATGCGCGGACCACCCGGCTCACTGGTTCGCTTGACGTTGCGTCGTGCCGAAAGCGCCGAGCTCGTCAGCGTGGCGCTCGAGCGCGCCAAAGTTGAAGTGCACAGCGTTAGTGGCGAGTTACTCGAACCGGGCTTCGGCTATGTGCGCATCGCTTCGTTCAGTGAAACGACGCGCAAAGATTTTGAGAAGGTATTGCGTGAACTGACCGCGACAGGTCGCTTACGCGGTGTCGTACTCGATGTGAGACATAATCCCGGTGGCGTTTTGGAGGCGGCCGTCGAAGTGGCCGATACACTGCTCGATACAGGCAATATCGTCTCCGCGACTGGCCGAACGGCCGAGGCGAACTTTCGGATGGATGCCACGCGCGGCCAATTGCTCGAGGGCGTTCCGCTGGTGCTTTTAATCAACGGCGCTTCGGCATCAGCAGCCGAAATTTTGGCAGGCGCTCTCAAAGATAATGGTCGCGCGCGGCTCGTTGGCCGTCGAACCTACGGTAAGGGTGTCGTTCAAAGTGTCTTGCCGCTAGCCGACGGTCGCGCGTTGAAACTCACGACTTCGCGTTATGTGACACCGGCTGGTATTTCCATCGACGAAACGGGTATCGAACCCGACGTGCTGCTGCCAGGTGCAGACATGACGCCGATCGCGGCGCGAGACGATACCGAAGTCAAACTGGCTTTGCGCAACTTGCGTGAGCCACCCACCACTCGAGGCAAGGAACGCCGATGATCGAGATGTTGCAGTTCATAGTGGACTTCATTTTGAATTTGGATGAGCACCTCGTCGAATTGATGCAAGCTTACGGCGTTTGGCTCTACGCCATCCTGTTCGTCATCGTGTTTGCGGAAACAGGGCTCGTCGTGACGCCTTGGCTCCCGGGGGATTCGCTGCTGTTTGCGGTGGGTACTTTGGTTGCCATCGATACCAGCGGCACGCTCGATATCGGCATCGTCGCTATCTTGTTGATCGTCGCGGCGATCTTGGGAAACACCTGTAACTACGCGATCGGGAAGTGGCTAGGCCCACCGGCATTCAGTGGGCGCTATCGTTTTCTGAAGGTCGAATACCTTCGTCAAACCGAAGCGTTTTTCGTCAAACACGGCGGCAAGACCGTGATGCTGTCGCGCTTCTTGCCGATCTTGCGCACCTTCGCACCGTTTGTCTCCGGTGTGGCTCGCATGTCGTACTCACGGTTTCAAACCTACAACGTGCTCGGCGCCTGCCTGTGGGTCGTCGTCTTTTTGGGCGGTGGTTACCTCTTCGGCAACATTCCGCTTGTGCGCGATAACTTCGGGCTCGTCACCCTCGCCATTATCGGAGGGTCGTTGATTCCAGTGGCGATCTTGGCGCTGCGACGCCGCCGCAACTTAGCCGACTAGTACGCGGATCGTGCCGTAGAGACCACCGATCAAGAGCGCGAGTGTTGGCAACATCGAGAGGCTGAAGCCGAGACTACGTTTGTTGGCAGCCGCGACGTAGCCTTTGAAGTAGAGCGCGCGGCCGATAATGAAGATGGCGCCGAGCAACACGGCCCAGGCTTCGCTCACGAATATGGCGAAGGTCCACAGTGCCGGGATGAAGAGGGCGAGCATCTCGAGCGTATTCATCTGAACGCGATACACCCGTTCGAAATCCTCGTTACCGCTCGTCGCCGGTGCTTTGACACCGTATTGGTATCGTGCGCGACCGACGGCCATCATGAAAATGAAATACTCGAACAGCGCGAGCAGCGTGATCAGATGAACGGCAGCGTAATCAGTCGTCATGATGGAACCCCCTAGCGATACGACGGTCGGAAGACCGTACGTAGAGCATAGCGCGGTGGCACAATCTTGCCGAGGAGGCTTGAGTCGATGACTGGTTTTGTATTGCGCGCCGTGATTGCCGCCTTCGGGCTCTGGCTGGCGGCCGAGAGGGTCGACGGCGTCGTCATAGACGATGCAGCGACTTTGCTGCTGTCGGCGTTGCTACTGGGCATCGTGAACGCATTCGTACGACCCATCGCCATCGTGCTGACCTTGCCCATCAGTGTCGTGACACTCGGCTTGTTTTTGCTAGTCGTCAACGCCGGCATGCTCTCCTTGGTTGCGTATCTCATCCCGGGGTTTGATCTGCTCGGATTCTGGCCGGCGTTATGGGCGGCCATCGTCGTTGGGCTGACCAGCTGGGTCGGCTCTTGGTTTATTGGTCCCCGTGGTCTGGAGAGGCTGAATCGACGATGAACGGATTTTTCAGACTGACGGCGTCACTTGTGTGCACTGCGGTGTTCGTGATGGCGATACCTGCGCAAGCGGCGCGTGAGATCGTCAAGACGGGCTATGCACGAACCAAAGAATCGGGTCGTCTTCTCTACATCGAATCGCACTACGTGCGTGAGGCGGGTACGGCAGCAGAGAACCGCATCGTGCTGTATCGATGTGGGTTCGGCGGGCCCGTCTTTGCGCGCAAAGAGCTAAGTTACCAGAGCCAGCGACACACACCCGATTTCAACATGATCGATGCGCGCTCCGGATATGCCGAAGGCGTCCGTCGAACGGCCCAGGGCTTGCGCGCTTATTCGCAGTTGAACGCCACGGCGCCACGGCGCGAGGCCACGTTAGCTCTACGACCCAATCTCGTCATCGATGCGGGTTTCGACGATTTCGTACGCTTGAACTGGCGCGAACTTGAAGCGGGCAAAACGGTGAGTTTTCCGTTTCTGGTCCCCTCGCAACTGGACACTTACAACTTCAAGATTCGCAAACATCGCGAAGTGACCATTGAGGGAAGTACCGCGAGCGTCATTCGCTTGAATCTCTCGGGCGTGTTGGCATGGTTCACGCCCTATATCGAGGTCTCGTATCGACAAGCCGATCAAGTGTTGATGCGCTATGAAGGGCTCACCAATATTCGCAACGCCGATGGGGAGTTGCTCGAAGCCGTGATCGATTTTCCGTCGAACGAACGACGACTGCTGCCGCAACTCGATCTCAGGGGTCCCCGGATCGAGCCATTGGTGTCACGTTGTCCGGCTTCCGTGGCCAGTTCATGAGCGCCATGCCGAGCAGCAGTACGATGGTTCCAATGATCTGAGATCCGGTCAGAATTTCATCGAGAACCCACCAGCCGAGCAAGGTGGCCACGACGGGATTGACGAAGCCGAACGTGCCGACTTGCGCGGGTGAGACGTTGACGGATAACCATGCATACGCGGTGTAAGCGATGCATGAGCTGACGATAGTCATATAGGCGAGCGCCGCGAGACCGCCCGCATCCCAAGTCCATCGCGCGAGATCGCCGTGCAGAATCGCCGGAATCAGCAGCATCAAACCACCGCAAAACATCTGCAGTGCGGTGAAGCTCATTAGATCAAGAGACGTGAGGGCGTTACGCAGATAAATCGTCCCGGCGGACCAGCCTATGCAACCGATGACGATGGCGATGGTTGGCCAGTAACCGTAAGGACCCGTGCTGCCCGGCAACGGATCGGGGCCTGGCCAAGCGACGAGCACCGTTCCACCAAAACCGACCGCAAGCCCGATCGCGACGCGAGGCGCAATGGCATGCGCGCGAGCACCAAACAAGCCGATCAAAGGAATCCAAAATGCCGAAGAGACGTTCAGCAATGCTGCTTGATTGGATGGCACGTATTGCAGTCCCCAAATCGCACCTCCATTCGAGACTGCCACCGATAACAAGCCTGCGATCAGCACCGCACGCCATTCTTTGGGTGTCAGTCGCGGCACCGAGAGTCCGCGTCGGCGTTGGAACCAAACAGCTACCCATCCGAGCAAGATGCCACTGACGATGAATCGCACCGCGCCGAAAAGGAACGGCGGTAGCGTCGTCACGCCGATCTTGGTGACGAGGTACGTGGATCCCCAGACGAGATAGACGATCGCGAAACAGGTGACGATCGTCGCGCGACGCGAGCCCGTCACGATTTCGTTGACGGATCCGCTGTCATCGCCGTCTTGAAGAGTAAGCCTGCCAGGATCGCGAGTACCACGAGTCCGAGCCACTCACCGAAATGCCACAAGGATGGCAGCGCTAGAACATCCGCCGAACCCGAAGTGACGATCGGCACTGCGATGGCAATACCCATCAGGGCTTCACCCGTGATCATACCGGCGGCAAACAACAAGCCTTTGCGATGACGCCGCTCGATCTCGGCCGCGTCGAGTCCTTGGCGACGCAAACGACGCTCGGCTATCCACGCGAGTAGACCACCCAAGAAAATAGGCGTCATGAGTTCGAGTGGGAGATAAATGCCGACGGCGACCGCGAGCACCGGCGTGCGGAACGATGAACCGCGCGCCTTCAGCACTTCGTCGAGCACGATGATCGCCACACCGATGACCGCGCCGACCGCGATCATGTCCCACGGTAACTGTCCGCCGAAGAGGCCTTTCGACACTGAGGCCATCAACGTCGCTTGCGGAGCAAGCAACGGGTTCGGATGTGACTCGCTAGGAACACCAATCCCGTAGGCCTGGGCGAGCAAATTCAGTACGGGAGCCATGACGAGCGCACTGCTGGCTGCGCCAATGCCAAGCATCACCTGCTGCCGCCACGGCGTGGCACCGACGATATAACCGCACTTGAGATCCTGCAGATTGTCGCCGGCGATGCAGGCAGCACAGCAGACGACGGCACCGATCATGATGGCTGCGACGGGACCAGCCTCGTTATCTTTGCCCATCAACACCAACAGCACCACGGCCGAGAACAGGATGGTGGCGATGGTGATGCCAGAGACCGGATTGTTGGATGAGCCAACGAGACCTGCCATGTAGGCAGACACCGAGCAAAACAAAAAGCCAGTGATGATCATGATGATCGTCATCGGCAGACTGACGGCGAGTGACCCTACGATCGCTTGGTAGAGCGCCCACAGCGGCAGCGTAAACAGCAGGATGCCAAGTAGCACCGATTTCATCGGTAAATCTTGTTCGGTGTGAGCGATCACTTGGCCAGCAGCACTGGCGCGGGCTGCCGCCAGACCACTGCGCACGCCCGATAACAAAGAATGGCGCAACGAGACGAGCGCCCAGATACCCCCGACCAGCATCGCGCCGACACCGAGATAGCGAATCTGCTTTGACCAAATAAAGCCCGCGAGATCCTCTGCATTGAGACCGGCCGCTGCTTGGGCGAGTTCAGCTTGATGCGGCAATACGTTAGCGACGTAGTAGGGAATGGCGATGTTCCAAGACAGCATCGCACCGGCGAGCACGACGATGCCAACGTTTAAACCGACGATGTAGCCGACGCTCAACAGTGCGGGCGAGAGATTCGTCCCGAAGAACGCGAGATAGTTGCCTGCGAAGCCGGCGCTAGCTGCGGTGTCGGGAATCAAACGTAAACCGCTGCCGGCAGCGAGTTTGGCAAAGGCGCCACCGAGCGCACCGACACCCAAGATGCGTATGCCTTGCGAGGGATTTTCTCCCGCCTTCAATACCTCGGCGGCAGCTTGGCCTTCGGGAAACGCCAATTTTTGATCGACGATGAGCGCGCGCCGCAACGGCACGGAGAACAAGACGCCGAGCAGGCCGCCGAGACCAGCGATGGCGAGTACCCAGCTGTAGCGAAAGTCTTGCCAGAAGCCGAGGATGACAAGCGCGGGAATGGTGAAGATGACGCCGGACGCGATCGATGATCCGGCAGAGGCGCCGGTTTGTACGATGTTGTTCTCGAGGATGCCGCCACCACCTAAGAGGCGTAGTACCGCCATGGAAACGACCGCTGCCGGAATCGCCGAAGCGATCGTCATGCCCGCAAATAACCCCAGATAGGTGTTCGCGGCAGCAAGAATCATCGCGAGGACGATCGCGAGTCCGACCGCTCGCAGTGTCAACTGCGGCGGCAGCGTCGTCTCCACGGGCTTGCTCACTTGGCTTCGCCCGTGAGTTTCTTCAGCCAGGGTGACGTGACGATCAGCAGTAGACCCGCGCCGCCCGCAATGAAGCACATCTGCAAGAACTGCGACGGCATGGCAGCGGCGTCACCGCTACCGACGTGACCGCCGATGAGACCGGCAAGCGCGTTGCCGACCGCAGCGCCTAGGAACCAAGTGCCCATCATCTGACCTTGATAGCGCTTCGGCGAGAGCTTGGTGACATTCGAGAGGCCGACCGGCGAGAGACACAACTCGCCGAAGGTGTGCAGCATGTAGGTCAACAGCAGCCAAGTCGGTGCGACTTGTCCGCCCGAGGACACGACGAGTTGTGCGGCCCACATCATCACGAGAAAGCCGAAGCCGAGCAGCAGCAAGGCGAGACCGAACTTCGCCGGTGAGGACGGATCGAGATTGCGTTTACCGAGTGCAACCCACAACCAAGCGAAGAATGGCGCAAAGATCACGACGAAAATGGGATTAGCGGATTGATACCACGCCGCCGGGTGCTCGCCATCCGCAAAGAGATGGCCAAGCCATGATCGGTCGGTGTAATCCTGTGCGAAGAGATTGAAAGTGGTGGCTGCCTGTTCGAAGCCGGCCCAGAACAGCGCGGCACACAAGAAGAACACGGCGATCATCAGCACGCGCTTCTTTTCGTCGCCATCGAGTCCGCCGAGTACCAGTACCCAAGCAAAGAAAAGGAAACCCAGAGCGACCATGCCGGTGGCGAAAGCTTGTGCAAGCCCTGTGATCGTGACGGGGATGACACCGGTATAGAGCAATACCGACAGCGCGATGACGAGGGCACCACCCAAGCCGAGACGCGTCCAACCGCTCTTGCGCTCGGCATCGCTGACGTCTTGCGGCGGCAAGCCTGCCTGGCCGAGATAGTGCTCGGTCATGCGGTATTGCAACACGCCGATGAGCATCGCAGCGCCTGCGCAGAAGAAGCCGGCGCGCCAATTCCAAGATTCACCGATCGTGCCTGCGATGAACGGCGCGAGCAGCGCACCGAGATTGATGCCCATGTAGAAAATCGAGAAGCCGGCATCGCGTCGCGCTCCCGGTTGTCCCTCGTAGAGCGCGCCGACGATGGCCGAGATGTTGGGCTTGAGTAGCCCAACGCCGATCACAATGGTGGCGAGCCCCAAGTAGAACACGGCTGGGCCTGCCGGAATGGCGAGCAGGAAGTTACCGGCGGCGATGAACAAACCGCCGTAATACACAGCACGTCTTTGGCCGATGAGTCGATCGGCGATCCAGCCGCCAGGTAGCGAAAACAGAAACACGGCGCCCGTATAGAGGCCGTAAATCGCGCCGGCCGTTTCGCGATCCATGCCGAAGCCGGGGTTCGCATCACTGGTTGCGGCTACCAGGAACAACACGAGCAGAGCGCGCATCCCGTAGTAGGTGAAGCGTTCGAAGAATTCGGTCATGAACAGGGTGGCAAGACCCCGCGGGTGTCCGAGAAAAGTTTTTTCGTTCGAATTATTCATACAGTTTCCCCCGAGTCTTTTTTGCGCATGCGATTCATCAACCGCGCCATCACGATGCCCCCTTCGTAAAGGAGATACATCGGGACAGCCATGATGGTTTGCGAAATGGCATCCGGCGGTGTCAACAGCGCCGCGATCACGAAAATGCCGATCAAGACGTAACCACGTATTTCGGCAAGCTTCTCAACTTTAACGAGGCCGGTGAGTACGAGCAGTACTACGACCACTGGCACTTCGAAGGCTAAACCGAAACACAGAAACATCGTCAGCACGAAATCCATGTAGCTCGTGATGTCGGTCATCATGCGCACGCCCGCAGGCGTGGTATTCGCAAAGAATTCGAACATCACCGGGAAGACGACGAAATACGCGAATGCGATACCGCAATAAAAGAGCACGATCGACGAGACGAGCAACGGCAAAGCAAAGCGCTTCTCGTGTTTGTAGAGTCCCGGTGCGACGAAAGCCCAAATTTGATAGAGCACGTACGGCATTGCGACAAACAGCCCGACGAAGAAGGCGAGCTTGAATGGCGTCATGAAGGGCGAGATAACGCTCGTCGCGATCAGCGACGAATCTTTGGGTAACTGCGCGATCAGTGGTGTCGCGACGAAAGTGAAGACTTCGTTGGCGAAGAACGCCAGCGGGATGAAGGCCACGATCACGGCGATAAAAGCGCGCAACAGCCGATCACGCAACTCGAGGAGGTGCGAAATCAGCGTGCCTTCGGCCAGTTGTTCCGAGTTATCGCTCATCCGCGCGGCGGATCATCCGGGTGGCGATTGACGTAGTCTTCGACGGCCGACGGAGTCGGAACCGGGGAATCACTCGGCGGCGCATCAACGGATGCTGCGCTCTCGTTCGACGTCACCGATGTCGCGCTCGAGGTCTGGGTTGAAGCAGGCGGCTGATTTTGGCGACGCGCCGTTTCCTGCGCCTCGATTTCGAGTTGTTCTCGGAATTGTCTCGCCATGGCGCGGGCTCGCCCCATCCAGCGACCGATTTCGCCGACGACCTTGGGGAGTTTTTCGGGGCCGAGCACCAGCAGCGCGAGCCCCATGATCAGCAGCAGTTCGCTGAAACCGACTTCGAACATATAAAAGTCCGGCCCGCAGTCGGCGGGCAGCCTCAGCCGTTCCGGTCGGCGGGCTTCTGATCGTTCGCGGCAGGCGCCGCCTTAGCCGTCTCGGCAAAATCAGCGTCGGCCGTCTCTTGCTTGATCTGCTTCAAGCTCTCGGCCGCATCGCCTTCATCCATGCCTTTCTTGAAGCCGCGTACCGCTGCGCCCAAGTCTGAACCGATGGTGCGCAACTTCTTGGCTCCGAACACCAACAGGACCACCAACAAGATGATGATCAGTTCGCGCATTCCGATTCCCATGACGACCTCGCGAATCCAGCGTATTCAGGAAAGCCTGATGATAGGCCAAACCGGCCTGAATTAGATGGAAACTTCCGCCCCTTCGCCAACCTGCAACCAGAATGTCACCGGACCTTCGTTAACGAGCGCCACGGACATGTCGGCGCCGAAACGTCCGGTCTGAACCGCGGGATGGTGGCGGCGAGCGAGTGCACAAAGATGGTCGAAGAGTGCCGCTGCGCGCTCCGGGGGGGCCGCGGTGCTGAACCCGGGGCGATTGCCCTTGCGTGTGTCTGCCGCCAGCGTGAATTGCGGCACCAGCAACAGGCCCCCACCGCTCTCGGCCAGCGAGCAGTTCATCCGGCCCGCCGCGTCCGGGAATACCCGGTAAGCGATGAGTCGCTGAAGCAACCGCTCTGCGGTCGATTCGGTGTCGCTCGGCTGAACGCCGATCAGAGCGAGTAATCCGCCCTCGATCGCGCCAATTTGCTGGCCGGCGACGGTCACGCTGGCAGAGGAGACACGTTGGATCAGGGCGATCATGTGGATGCGTCGCGGACGGCTACGGTGGTAATTCCGGGCGCGAAACCTTAACATTCCGGCCGGTTTTACGCTTGAATCGTCCAGTTTTCAGGGGGTTGCGGTGACGAAGTTCGTTCTGGCGCTGTCTTTGATTGCGGCCTCGGCATTTTCTTCTGCATGGGCGCAAACGGCCGACGCCGAGCGCGGTGCTCGTCTCGCATACACCTGTCTCGGTTGCCACGGCATCCCGAATTACAGAAATGCTTACCCGAACTACCGCGTACCGAAATTGCGCGGTCAGCATCCCGAATATTTGGTGATCGCGCTGCAGGCTTACCGCAGCGGTGAGCGCAGCCACGCGACCATGCATGCCAATGCATCCTCGTGGAGCGATCAGGATCTCGTCGACATGGCGGCCTTCTTGGCCGGTCCCGTCGTCGCCCCTGCCGCGACGCCGCAACCGGTTGGTAAGGCGCCTGAAGTGGCCGCCACTTGCGTCGCCTGTCACGGCACCGATGGTGTTGGCATCACGCCGCAATATCCGACCCTGGCCGGTCAGCACGCCGATTACATTGAGCGCGCGTTGACCGACTACAAGAAAGGCGGACGCAAGAACGCCATCATGGCGGGCTTTGCTGCACAGTTGTCGGCGCAGGACATCAAAGCACTCGCTGCTTACTATTCGGCGCAGCGACCGGGCCTTGCGACATCGCTCCGCCCGGGCAAAAAGAAATAACGCCTATTCTTTGAGCTTTTCCAGAAAAGTCGCCGCGGTCTTCAGATAGAAGTCGCGGTTCGCTTTTTTGCGAAAGCCATGCCCTTCGTCTTTGGCCGCGAGGTACCACACCTCGCCGCCGCTGCCGCGAACGCGCGCCACGAGTTGTGCACTCTCCGACGCGGGTACGCGCGGATCGTTGAGGCCTTGCACGACCAGCAACGGTTTACGAATGGTTTCGGCTCGATTGAGCGGCGAGATGCGCTGCAGGAAGGCGCGCATAGACGGATCACGCTCGTCGCCATATTCCGCGCGTCGCAGATCACGACGATAGCCTGACGTGTTGTTCAGGAACGTGACGAAGTTGCTGATCCCCACGACGTCGATGCCGCCGCGCAGTCGATCGCCGTAGTGGACCAGTGATGCGAGCACCATATAGCCGCCGTAGCTACCGCCCATGACGACGACCCGCTTCGCATCGAACTGCGGTTGCGCCGCGATCCACACCAACAAGGCACCGATGTCTCTCACCGAATCTTCGCGCAGACGCCCATTGTCGAGTTGAGTGAACGTCCGTCCGTAGCCTGTCGAGCCGCGAACATTCGGTTGGATCACGGCGTAGCCGAGTTCGTTCACGAGATATTGAAGGTAGGGGCTATAGCCCGGACGTGATTGACCCTCGGGGCCACCGTGGATGTCGATGACGACCGGATGGGGGCCGCTGCTGCGCGGTGTATAAACAAAGGCCGGGATCTGCCGCGGTTGTTTGCCGACGCGATCCCAAGTCGGATATCGAACGAGCTCCGCTGCCTGCCAGCGCTGCGGATCAACAGGTCCCGATTCACTACGGGTCCAGCGCAGCGCCGCTTCTTTCTCGATGTCGTAGCTCCAAGCGTCGCGTGGCGAGGTCGCTGACTCGATGGTGAGACCGAGCTGTGTGCCGCGAGCATCGAAACGCAAATTTGAGATGAGTCCTGCCGGCAAACCGCTAGGACGCTTCGTGGTATTGCTACCGAGGTCTAGTAACTCGAGACGGCTGTAGCCATCGACGTTCGCGACGTAAGCGATATATCGCCCGCTGGGGTCGACCTCGAAGTCATCGATATCCCACGGCAGATCACCGGTCAGCGTGCGCGGCTTCGTTTCGGCAAGATCGAGGTAGCGCAATTGCAGAAACTCTTCACCGAGATCCGCCGAAAACCAAACGCCGCGGCCATCAGCCGAGAAGCGCGCAGAGCCGATACCGCTCTTTGGGAGCGGCAGTCGAGTCGTATTGCCGGTGGTGATGTTGGCAACATGTAAATCGGCATCGGTTACGGATCGATAATCGAGTAGCAGCAGGCGTGTTCCATCGGGCGACCAGTCGAGTGGCTGCCAAGTTTGACCTTGCGACGCTACGACAAGTCGCGGTGAAGCCGAACCGGCCACATCGAGAATGTAGACATCCTGATTGATGCTGTTACGCGCGTTGCTCTGAAACGCGAGGTATCGACCATCGCGCGACCAGAGCGCGCCACCGTGCCGGGACTTTCCGTCGGTCAGCAGCCGGGTCGAACGCGTTTGCAGATCGTGCAGATATAACTGCGTGTTTTCGTCTCCGCCACGATCGCGTGCATATAGAAATTGTGCGGGTGCAGACGTCGGGTTAGCTAGCGCCAATGAAATCGGCTCGGCTTCGAAAGTGATTTGTTCACGCGCCGCAAGCGGTCTCTCGACGCGATGGATCTGCTCGGCATCTCCGAAACGAGTGCTGATCAGCATGCTGCCATCGGGCAAGAAATCGCGAAAACTCGCGCTGCGCCCCGCCAACCAGTTATCGAGCGATGCTGTGACGCGAGGCGAATGTGCGGGAACGCCATCGAGCACCAGATTGCCGATTTCCTGACGCGGTTGTGCCGAGGCGAAAGTCGTTGCGCATGCCAAGAGCAGCGCGATGTAACGGGTGTTCATGTCTGATATGTTGCCGCACTCCGGGATATCCCTCTACGGCTTTCAGGAAGCGCCATGGCCGATGCACGTTTGAAGCAGAAATTGGATGCGGGTGAGTTCATCGTGGCACCCGGGGTCTTCGACATGATTTCCACCATGCTGGCCGAGCGCGTCGGGTTCGATGCGGTTTACGCATCCGGCTTCTGGCTAACAGCGTCCTACCTTGGCATCCCGGACGCGGGCCTTGCGACCTATACCGACATGCTCGCGCGAGTCAGCAAGGTGGTGGAGAAGTCCTCCGCACCCGTCATTGCCGATGCCGACACGGGTTTTGGTGGATTGCTCAACGTACAACACACGGTGCGTGGCTACGAGCGTGCCGGGGTGAGCGCCATACAAATCGAGGATCAGGAATTTCCAAAGAAGTGTGGCCACACGCCCTATCGTCGGGTCATTCCGATCGAAGATATGGTGGCGAAGATTCGTGTTGCCGTTGCTTCGCGTCAGGATCCGAATTTTCTGGTGATCGCGCGGACCGATGCGCGCACGGGGCTCGGGTTCGACGAAGCGCTGCGTCGTGGCCAGGCATATGCCGAGGCAGGTGCCGACGTCGTATTCGTCGAATCACTGCAATCCGAAGACGAGATGCGACGCGCTTGCGCCGGCATCCGTGCCCCGCTGATCGCCAACATGTCCGATGGCGGCAAGACGCCCATTCGGTCGAAGGCGGAGTTGCAGGCGCTCGGTTATCGCATGGCGATCTGGCCAGCGCTCGCAGCGCTGTCGGCGAGTGCGGCGATCGAGGGCGCGATGCGGCATCTCAAAGAAAAAGGCACGAGTGTTTCGCCCACCGTTCCGCTGTTCGGCTTCGATGATTTTTGTCGTATGGTTGGTTTCGAAGAAGTGTGGGCTTTTGAAGAGCGCTGGAAAGACGTGCTCGACAAGAGCACCTCCTCGTGATCACTTATAGCAACGGCATCCATGCAATCGATGCCGAATATGTTCGGCCGATGCTCGATGCGGTGCATCTCGTCGTTCACGAGGGACGAGCGGCCTTCGTCGAAACCGGCACTTCGCGCTCTGTACCGCATCTGCTCGCCGCATTGGAATCCTTAGGCTTATCCCCAGATGTGGTCGACTGGGTGTTCATCACTCACGTGCATCTCGATCATGCCGGTGGCGCAGGACAGCTGATGCGCGCTTTGCCAAACGCCAAAGCGGTGCTGCATCCGCGGGGAGCCCCGCACATGATAGATCCACGTAAGCTCGTCGATGCTTCCATCGCGGTATACGGGGCAGACGCTTTCGCCGCGCTGTATGGCGAGATCGTGCCTATCGCCAGCGAGCGAGTGATCTCGACTGAACCTGGTCAGTGTTTTTCGCTTGCGGGGCGTGCTTTCGAGATTCTGCATACACCAGGCCATGCAATGCATCATCAGGTTTTCTTTGATCATCATGCCAAGGCCGTATTCACGGGTGATACTTTCGGACTCTCCTACCGAGAATTCGATGTCGATGGTCGTGCATTCGCGTTTCCGACGACGACACCGACCCAATTCGATCCTGATCAGCTGATCGACTCGATCCATCGGATACTCGCCTTGCAACCGAAAGCCGCGTATTTCACACATTACGGCGAAGTGAGAGATCTACCGCGCCTCGCGGTGGCACTCGAGCGCATGACCCGCGGTTTTGCCACCGCCGCTAAGGATGAGGCTGCAGCCGCCTCCGCTGCCAATGACGATCTGCGTGTTCGCCTCTTGCAGCGAATCCGTAAGATCCTTTTGCTCGAACTCGAGGCTCATGGCTGTACGATGAGCGCTCAAAGAATCGATGAACTATTAGCCCTCGATATCGGTTTGAATGTCGATGGTCTCATCGCGTGGCTCGCACGAGCCCACGTTGCCAGATAACCCGCTGCCAAGGGAAATGCGTCATGACCTTCAAGGCCTATCGAATCCACGAAATTGATAAGAAAGTCGTTGCTCGTTTCGAGCAGTTGACGCTCGATGATCTCGCACCCGGTGATGTTGTCGTTCGAGTGCTGTATTCAGACATCAATTACAAAGACGCGTTGGCTGCGACGGGTGCCGGCAAGATTCTTCGCAAATATCCGCTCGTGGGCGGTGTGGACTTGGCTGGTGTTGTCGAGTCGTCAGCGGATCCGCGCTGCAAGGTCGGCGATCATGTGCTCGTAACCGGTTGCGGCCTGTCCGAGGTGCATGACGGCGGTTATGCCGAGTACGCCCGTCTGAAGGGCGAGTGGGTGATTCCGATGCCACCTGGGCTCGGTGCGTTCAAGGCGATGGCCTTAGGCACCGCGGGCTTCACCGCAGCACTCGCGATTCATCGCATGGAGCACAACGGGCAAACGCCGGCGAAGGGACCGATCGTCGTGACGGGTGCGACCGGCGGCGTCGGCAGTATCGCGATCGACATGCTCTCGAACCGAGGTTACGAGGTCATTGCCGTCACGGGTAAAGCGGATTCGATCAACTATTTGCGTTCGCTCGGCGCGAAGGACGTTTTGCTGCGTAAAGACATCGACTACGGCAAGCGACCGCTTGAAGCCGCGCGTTTCGGTGGCGCCATCGACAATGTTGGTGGCGAGACGCTGACCTGGCTCACGCGCACGGTCGACACTTGGGGCAACATCGCTTGCATCGGTCTTGCCGGCGGAGCCGAGCTACATACATCGGTGATGCCGTTCATTCTGCGCGGCGTGAATTTGCTCGGCATCAACTCGTCGGCGACGCTGCGAGAGCTGCGCCTCGTGGTCTGGAATCGGATCGCCACCGACCTCAAGCCGCGACATCTCGAAAAGATCGTCACGCAGACCATCGACTTCGATGCGTTGCCCGGCGCATTCCAGTCCTATCTCGACGGAACGGTGACGGGGCGCACGGTAGTCAAGATCGGCAAGTGATCCGCTCGTGAGCGAACAAGATTCTTTGATATCGGGTGCGAATCGTCTGGGAGTATCGCTCAAAAGCGATACCGCACGGCGGCTGTGTCAATTGCTGGATGAGCTCGAGCGATGGAATCGCAGCTTCAATCTCACGGCGATCACCCATCGCGCTCAGATGGTGACCCATCACCTGCTCGATAGTTTGTCGATCGCGCCGTTGCTGCAGGGAGAGCGCGTCATCGACATTGGCACCGGCGCCGGATTTCCCGGGCTGCCCTTGGCTATCGTGCAACCCGAGCGACATTTCACCCTGCTCGATTCGAATGGCAAAAAGGTTCGTTTCGTCGCTCACGCAGCGCGCACGCTCGGATTGTCTAACGTGCAGGCGATCCATGCGCGAGCCGAGCAGTGGCGGGATGAACGCGGTGTGTTCGATACCGTCTTGACGCGCGCCTTTGCGCCCTTGCCTGAACTCGTCACGTCGGTGCGCGGTCTGTGTGGCCCGAGCACCCGTGTCCTCGCTATGAAAGGTCGACGTTCCGAGCAGGAACGCGCTGGCTTACCGAGCGAGTGGGTCATCGAGCAAGACATCGATCTGGTGATACCGGGTCTCGATGAAGAGCGTCACGTGCTCGTCCTTCGGTTAGACTCGCGCCCATGAGCCGCATCATCGCCGTCGCCAACCAGAAAGGGGGCGTCGGCAAGACCACCACCGCCGTGAATCTGGCTGCGTCGCTGGCCGTGACGCGTCGTCGAGTGTTGCTCATTGATCTCGATCCGCAAGGCAATGCCACCATGGGTTGCGGTATCGAAAAGAATCAGATCGAGCGTGGCGTCGGCGATGTGTTGATCGGTGCGTGCACGGCGCGCGAAGCGATGTTACGCATCGAAGCGCCGCCGATGGATTTGCTGCCGGCGAATCAGGATCTGACAGCCGCCGAAGTCCAGCTGTTATCGCTGTCGGTCGGTCGTGAGACCAAACTACGACAAGCTTTGAAGGCCATTCGCGAGGATTACGACATCATCCTCATCGACTGCCCACCCTCACTCAACATGCTCACCGTGAACGCGTTGGTGGCAGCGGACAGCGTGCTCGTGCCGATGCAATGCGAGTACTACGCTCTCGAGGGTCTGACGGCGCTGATGAGCACGATCGAGCAGATTCGCGAAGCGGTGAATCCCTCACTCGAGATCGAGGGTGTGCTGCGTACGATGTTCGACCCGCGTAACAACCTGGCCAATGAGGTCAGTTCGCAGTTGCTCGAATATTTTGGTGACAAGGTCTTCCGGACCATCATTCCGCGCAATGTTCGCCTTGCCGAGGCGCCGTCTTTCGGCAAGCCTGCGTTGTTGCACGACAAGGAATCCCGCGGCGCACTCGCTTATCTCGCTCTGGCAGGTGAGATGATTGGGCGTGGTGAAGTGCCGCTCGCGGCGCCGCCTGTTCAGGCGCCCGTCATCGCTGCCACATGATCTTCGAGCCGCGGCAAGCGGCTCCGGGGGCGTTGCGACGCTGGGTGCGTTCGGCGTTGCAGTTGCTCTGGCGCGGAGCGAGCGTATGGCTCGCGCTCGGCCTTTTAATGTGTTTGTGGATCTTTGTCGGGCATCGCCTGCCGTTATTGAGCGCGATGCTCGCCTTGTCTGCGCTGCTCGGCAGTATCTTGATCGCGGCACAGGTCGATCGTAGTACGCGCATCCGCTTAGCCGATACGCTCACCATGTTGCGAGTGCATACACCGCTGATGCTGCGCTTTTCGGCCTTGATCACGATAGCCGGAGCGATCATCTGGGTCGTCCTGCTCGCTAAGCCTGGCGTCGCTTGGTGGAACATCTTCTACACCTCGCGTAATGCGCTTGATGTGTTGAGTCCGGATGGTTTCGTCGCTCTGCGCCAGATTTTCGTCTATTCCGCCTTTGCGCTCGGGCTCTGTTACTTCGGGCTCAACATTCCGGGCCTGACCTCGATTTTCCAATTCCCCTGTATGACCTTGCTCAACTTGCCCTATCGGGATGCATTGCGTCTCAGCGCGGCTGGTCAAATCCGCAACCTCAATGCAGTGCTCGCCATTGGCGCCTTGTTCGTGGTGTTACCGGTGCTGTTCGGTCTGCTCTTACCGGCGCTCGTGCCGGTGCTGTACTGCTTCTTCGGTGCGCTGACCTACGTCGCCTTTCGCGAGATCTTTCTCGGTGTGTCCGAGAATCGGCCGCGTGAAAGCGTCGAGGCGAGGGTAGCGGCGAGTCCGCTATCATCGCGCGCATGAACCAGAAGAAGCCCAGCCTCGGCCGTGGACTCGACGCTTTGCTCGGACAGATGAGCGCGGCTCGCCCCGCATCGCCGACCTCGCCGACGGGGGCCGCGCCGGTCGTGGGTGACGAGTTGACCCGCTTGCCGGTTGATGTGTTGCAGCGAGGTCGGTATCAACCTCGTGTCGATATGCGTCAGGAGACGCTCGAGGATCTGGCCAATTCCATCCGTGCCCAAGGGGTCGTGCAACCGATCGTCGTCCGCCCGATCGAGATGCCCGGTGCTGCTCCGGGCAGCAGGCCCTCTCGCTATGAAATCATCGCCGGCGAGCGCCGTTGGCGAGCGGCTCAGTTGGCCGGACTGAACGAAATCCCCGCCATCGTTCGGCGCGTGCCCGATGAAGGCGCCATCGCGATGGCCCTCATCGAGAACATTCAGCGCGAGAATTTGAATCCGCTCGAGGAAGCTCGAGCACTCGATCGGCTCATCCGCGAGTTTTCCATCACCCATCAACAGGCCGCCGACGCCGTGGGCCGCTCCCGCGCAGCCGTCAGCAACCTGCTGCGTCTGCTCGAGCTCGCGCCAGAAGTCGCTGAACTGGTTGATCGCCGTGAGCTCGAGATGGGTCACGCCCGCGCCCTGCTCGGTTTGACGCAGGCGCGCCAACAGATCGAAGTCGCTCAATTAGTTTCCAAAAAGGGCCTATCAGTTCGTGAAACCGAGGCATTGGTTCGCCGGCTGATCAATCCGCCCCCCAAAGATGATGGCTCTGCGGAAGCGGACCGCGCTTTTGGACGCGGTGGTCACGCGGTCGGTAGCAGCGACCCGAACGTGCGCGAACTCGAAACCCGCCTCTCCGATACGCTCGGTGCCACCGTTGTCATCGAGCAGTCGGGCAAGGGCGGCAAGGGGCGCTTGATCGTCAGCTACAACTCTCTCGACGAACTCGATGGAATTTTGGCTCACATCCATTGATGGTGTGGGGTCGCACATCTACAATGCGCGCCCGACACGACCCTGAACTTCGTGGAAAGCGATTGGCACTGCGGTTCGCTGCGGTCCAACTGGCTGGAGCACTGTTAGCTGCGATCATCGTCGCGGCGGTCACCGATGGCTCGAACGCCGCGGCCACCTTAGCCGGTGGCGCCGTGGTGGCTGTCGGCAACCTCGTGTTCGGCTGGCGCTTGTTTGCGCCGGGTGTGGCACCTGCCGAGCGCATCGCCAAGGCGATGTGGATCGGTGAGGGTCTGAAATGGTTATGGGTAGTGGTGGCCGTATGGCTGGCACTCGATGTATCGGATCTCGCGCCACTGCCCTTTCTGTTGGGCATGTTGGCGGGTCAGGTCGGCTTCTGGGTCGGCGTGGCTGTTATTAAAGAGGACAAATGAGCATGGCAGCTGAAGGCGAAGCAGGAGGCATGACGGGCTATATCAAGCACCACCTCCAGCACCTGACTGCGCCTGTTGGTGATGGGCCGTTCATGGTCCTCAACATCGACAGCATCTTCTTTAAAGTCCTACTCGCGATCATTTTTCTGGTTGTGTTCTTGCGCGCTTCGCGCCGTGCCACCTCGGGCGTGCCTGGCAAGTTGCAGTGCGCCGTCGAAATGATGATCGAAGGCATCGACGGCATCGTCAAAGAAACCTTCCCCGCCAAGACGCGTTTCATCGCCCCGTTGGCGCTGACCATCTTCGCGCTCGTGTTCTTGATGAACTTCATGGACATGATCCCGGTCGATCTGCTCCCGGCGGCGGCTCACGCGGCCGGTGTGCCGTATCTGCGCGTCGTGCCCACAGCCGATCTTTCGACCACCTTCGGCATGGCGATTTGCGTCTTCATCCTCATCCAGTACTACGCCATTAAGCACAAGGGTGTCGTGAAGTTCGTCGGTGAAATGTTCACTGCGCCCTTCCACGCGCACGGCGCTGTCGGCACGATTCTGCTGGCCCCCGCCAACTTGCTGCTGCGCATCATTGAAGAGTTGGTGCGTCCCTTGTCGCTGAGCCTTCGACTGTTCGGTAACATGTACGCCGGTGAGCTGATTTTCATCCTCATCGCTTGCATGACGCTGGGCGGCAGCTTCGCCAGCGGCATGACTTGGGCGATGGCGCCGATGCAGTTCCTCGCGGGCTTCATCTGGACCGCCTTCCACATTCTCGTTATCACCCTGCAAGCCTTCATCTTCATGATGCTGACGGTCGTTTACCTCAGCATGGCTGTGCAGGAACACTGATTCTCGTTCGTTTAGTTACTCACGGAGATTCGCAATGGAAAACATCACCCAGATCGCTGACGTCATGAGCATGACCGTGATCGCCGCGGGCCTGCTCATCGGTCTCGGCGCGCTCGGTACCGCCATCGGCTTCGCGCTGCTCGGCGGCAAGTTTCTCGAAGGTGCGGCTCGTCAGCCGGAACTGACCAACATGCTGCAGACCAAGATGTTCATCGTCGCCGGCTTGCTCGACGCGGTGCCCATCATCGGTGTTGCCATCGCGCTGCTGCTCATCTTCGCGAACCCGTTCCTGTCGGCTCTCGGCGTCGGCTAATCGCCGCCCGCACTCGTCATCAGACGGGTGCCGATCCAGGCAACAGGGGTAGAAGAGCATGAGTATCACCGTCACGCTGATCATCCAGGGCCTCGCGTTCCTCGCGGTCGCCTGGCTCGTCATGCGCTTCGGCTGGCCGTCGATCATCGGCGCCATCGAAGAGCGACAGAAGAAAATCGCCGACGGGCTGGCTGCCGCCGACAAGGGCCAAAAGGACCTGACCGAGGCAACGCAGCGGGCTGATGCGATCGTTCGCGAAGCGCGTGATCGCGCCAAGCAGATCGAGGATCAGGCCGCTCGCCGCTCCAACGAAGCGATCGAAGCTGCCAAGCAGTCTGCTCAGACCGAGGGTGCGCGCATCGTCGCCGCTGCTCGCGAAGAAGCAGCCACCGAAACCGGTCGCGCTCGCGAAGAGCTGCGCAAGGAATTCGGTTCGATGGTCGTCGTGGGCGCTTCGCGTTTGCTCGAGCGTGAAGTCGATGCGAAGACGCACGCGCAGCTGCTCGACAAACTGGCGGAAGAAATCGCCCGTGGCTGACGAGGCAACTATCGCAAGGCCTTACGCGCGCGCCGCGTTCGACCACGCGCATGCCGCAAAGCAACTCGCACCGTGGGGTGAGTTGCTGGCGAATGCGAGCATCGCGGTCGGCGACGAGCGAGTAAGGCCGTTGATCGGCAATCCGCACGTGAAGCGTGCGGATCTCGTCAACTTTCTGCTCGATGTCGTCGGCGCCGCGGGTAATCCGCAGGCGCGCAACTTCGTGCAGTTGCTGGCCGATAACGGTCGTTTGGCTGCGCTGCCGCACATCGCCGAGCAGTACGCCGCCTTGCGCGCCGAGGTCGAGAATACGGTTGACGTAACCGTGACCTCTGCCATGCCGTTGACGCCTGAGCAGAGCGAGAAATTGTCGAAAGCGTTGACCGCGCGGTTGAAGCGTACGGTGCGTCTCAGCACCAACGTCGATCCCGCTTTGATCGGCGGCGCAGTTGTGAAGGCGGGAGATTTCGTCGTCGATGGCTCGCTGCGCGGGCGCATCGAGCGACTCGGTAACACCATGGCTGGCGTTTGAGCCGGTCGTCGCAGGATTTTTAGAGGACCACACATGTCCATCAAGGCATCCGAGATCTCTGATCTCATCAAGCAGCGAATCGAAAAGTTCGAATCGGCGGCGGAAGCACGCAACGTCGGCACGATCGTTTCGGTGACCGACGGCATCTGCCGCATTCACGGCCTGGCCGACGTTCGCTACGGCGAAATGATCGAGTTCCCAGGGAACTTGTTCGGTCTCGCGCTGAACCTCGAACAGGATTCGGTCGGCGCCGTCGTGCTCGGCGACTACAAATCTTTGAAGGAAGGCGACTCGGTCAAGACGACCGGCCGCATTCTCGAAGTGCCTGTGGGTCCGGAACTGCTGGGTCGCGTCGTCGATGCGCTCGGCAACCCGATCGATGGCAAGGGTCCCATCAAGACCACCCGCACCGCGCCGATCGAGCGCGTGGCACCGGGCGTGATCTACCGTAAGTCGGTGAGCCAGCCGGTGCAGACCGGATATAAGGCCGTCGACTCGATGGTTCCCGTTGGCCGTGGTCAGCGTGAACTCATCATCGGTGATCGTCAGACCGGTAAGACGGCGCTCGCGGTCGATACGATCATCAACCAGAAGTCCTCTGGCATTAAGTGCATCTACGTCGCGATCGGTCAGAAGCAGTCGACCATCGCCAACGTGGTGCGCAAGCTCGAAGAGCACGGCGCGATGGATCACACCATCATCGTGGCGGCTTCGGCTTCTACGCCTGCTGCGATGCAATATCTCTCGGCCTACGCCGGCGTGACCATGGGTGAATACTTCATGGATCACGGCGAAGACGCGCTCATCATTTACGACGACCTGTCTAAGCAGGCCGTTGCTTATCGTCAGATTTCTTTGTTGCTCCGTCGTCCGCCGGGTCGCGAAGCGTTCCCTGGCGACGTGTTCTATCTCCACTCCCGTTTGCTCGAGCGCAGCGCGCGCGTCAACGAAGAGTACGTCGAGATGGTCACCAAGGGTGCCGTAAAGGGTAAGACCGGTTCGCTCACGGGCCTCCCGATCATCGAAACCCAAGCGGGTGACGTGACGGCGTTCGTGCCGACCAACGTGATCTCGATTACCGACGGTCAGATCTTCCTCGAAACCGACCTGTTCAACTCGGGCATCCGCCCTGCGATGAACGCGGGTATTTCGGTGTCTCGCGTCGGTGGTGCGGCACAGACCGACATCATCAAGAAGTTGGGTGGCGGTATTCGTCTGGCTCTCGCGCAGTACCGCGAACTCGCGGCCTTTGCGCAGTTCGCCTCGGATCTCGACGATGCTACTCGCAAGCAGCTCGAGCGTGGCGTGCGCGTGACCGAGGTCATGAAGCAGAAGCAGTACGCGCCGATGTCGGTTGCCGAAATGGCGCTGTCGATCTACGCCGTCAACAACGGTTACATGGACAAGGTGGAGCGTAACAAGGTCGTTGCCTTCGAAGCGGCGCTGCAGTCGTTCGCGAACTCGCAGCACAAGGCTTCGCTCGATGCGATCAACGCTGAGCCCGTCCTCAAGAAGCACGAAGGTACGCTGAAGAAAATCTGCGACGACTTCGTGGCCACCGGCTCCTACTGATCGGCTGAATACGCATGCCCGGCACAAAGGAAATACGCAACAAGATCTCGAGTGTGAAGAGCACTCAGAAGATCACCAAGGCGATGGAGATGGTCGCTGCGAGCAAGATGCGTCGCGCCCAGGATCGCATGCGCCTCTCGCGTCCCTATGCCGAGAAGATCCGCAACGTCATCGGTCACCTGAAGAAGGCGAACCCCGATTACAAACACCCGTATCTGGTCGAGCGCGAAGCGCAATCGATCGGCATCATCGTGGTGTCGAGCGATCGCGGGCTTTGTGGTGCGCTCAACACCAACGTCTTCAAGACCACCTTGATGATGATGCGCGAGTGGCAGGGCAAGGGCGCCAAGGTCAATCTTTGTCTGCTGGGCAGCAAGGGCGTGGCGTTCTTCCGTCGTCTCGGTGCGCCGGTGCTTGCGAGCGTCACGGGCCTAGGCGACAAGCCGCACGTGCGCGATTTGCTCGGCTCGGTGAAAGTCATGTTGGATGCCTACAAAGACGGCACCATCGATCGGCTCTTCATCGTGAACGCCGAATTCGTCAACACCATGACTCAGAAGCCGACGGTAACCCAGTTGCTGCCGGCCGAGACGGTGGATGTCGACGATCTTCAGGATCATTGGGATTACATCTACGAGCCGAGCGCGGCAGAACTGCTCGATGGCGTGCTGATGCGCTACGTCGAATCGCAGGTCTACCGTGGCGCGGTGGAGAGCGTTGCTTGTGAAATGGCAGCGCGCATGGTCGCCATGAAGGCGGCTTCGGATAACGCAGGCAAATTGATTGGCGATCTGCAACTCGTCTACAACAAGGCGCGTCAAGCAGCGATCACCAAAGAATTGGCGGAAATCGTCGGCGGCGCAGCCGCAGTCTGATTACGCAACTCGAACACGAATACAAGGCACAGGGTACCGACATGGCAACCGGCAAGATTACTCAGATCATCGGCGCGGTCATCGACGTGGAATTTCCGCGTGAATCGATCCCGAAGGTCTACGAGGCACTGAAGCTCAAGGACGTCGATCTCACGCTCGAGGTGCAGCAGCAGCTCGGTGATGGCGTCGTTCGCACCATCGCGATGGGTGCATCCGAAGGCTTGAAGCGCGGCCTCGCCGTCGAATCGACGGGCGCACCGATCTCGGTGCCGGTCGGTAAGCCGACGCTCGGTCGCATCATGGACGTGCTCGGTACGCCGCAGGACAACCGCGGCCCCGTCGCTTCGAAAGAGCACTGGTCGATCCACCGTCCCGCGCCGTCGTACGACGAACAAGCGGGTGGCAGCGATCTGCTCGTCACGGGCATCAAAGTTATCGACCTGCTCGTTCCGTTCGCCAAGGGCGGTAAGGTCGGTCTGTTCGGTGGCGCCGGCGTGGGCAAGACCGTGAACATGCTCGAGCTCATCAACAACATCGCCAAGCAGTACAGCGGTTTGTCCGTATTCGCCGGCGTCGGTGAGCGTACTCGTGAAGGCAACGACTTCTACCACGAGATGGCAGAGTCGGGCGTCATCGACCTCGAGAACCTCGAGAACTCGAAAGTGGCGATGGTGTATGGCCAGATGAACGAGCCGCCAGGCAACCGTCTGCGCGTAGCGCTCACGGGTCTGACCATGGCCGAATATTTCCGCGACGAAGTGCGTGAAGATGGCGTGAAGGGTCGTGACGTGCTGTTCTTCGTCGACAACATCTACCGTTACACCCTCGCGGGTACGGAAGTGTCGGCACTCCTCGGCCGTATGCCGTCGGCGGTGGGTTACCAGCCGACGCTCGCCGAAGAAATGGGCGTGCTGCAGGAGCGCATCACCTCGACCAAGACCGGTTCGATTACCTCGATTCAGGCCGTGTACGTTCCGGCGGACGACCTCACCGACCCGTCACCGGCCACGACCTTCGCCCACCTCGACGCCACCGTCGTGTTGTCGCGTCAGATCGCGGCTCTCGGTATCTACCCCGCGGTGGATCCGCTCGATTCGACCAGTCGCCAGCTCGATCCGTTGATCGTCGGCGAAGAGCATTACTCGGTCGCTCGCGGCGTGCAGGCTGTGCTGCAGCGCTACAAAGAATTGCAGGACATCATCGCGATCCTCGGCATGGACGAGCTCTCGGAAGAGGACAAGCTCACCGTGTTCCGCGCTCGCAAGATCCAGCGCTTCCTGTCGCAGCCGTTTAACGTCGCCAAGGTCTTCACGGGTCAGGACGGTAAGATCGTCCCGCTCAAGGAGACCATCCGCGGCTTCAAGGGCATTCTGTCGGGTGAATACGATCACCTGCCCGAGCAGGCGTTCTACATGGTTGGCTCGATCGACGAAGTCGTCGAAAAAGCCAAGACCCTGCAGTAATCGCGGTTGCAACACGGATAATCCGATATGGCCGACAACACCATCCATTGCGATATCGTCAGCGCTGAAGGCGAGATCTTCTCGGGAGCGGCGAAGATGGTGTTCGTCCCGGCCTCGCAGGGTGAGATGGGCATCGCGCCGCGTCACGCCCCGCTGCTGACGTTACTCAAGTCGGGCGAAGTTCGCGTACAAACGCCGGACGGCAACGAGCAGTCGTTCTTCGTCGGTGGCGGCGCCATCGAGATTCAGCCCAAGAAGGTGACGGTCCTCGCCGATACCGCCTTGCGCGCGCACGATCTCGATGAGGCGCGCGCTCTCGAAGCGAAGCAGCGCGCGGAAGAGTTGCTCGCGAGCAATCTCGATAAGATCTCTGAAGCCGAGGCGCTTGCCGAACTCGTTCGTGCCGCCGCTCAGCTGAAGATGATCGCGAAGCTGCGCAAGACCAAAGGCTGATCATGAGCGCAGGCTCGAGCAGCGCTCGGTCTGATTCCTCTCTCTCGATCGTCATTCTGGCTGCGGGCCAGGGTAAGAGGATGAAGTCCGACTTGCCCAAAGTTTTGCAGCCACTCGCCGGCAAAGCTCTGCTCGGCCACGTCATCACCGCCGCGAAGTCTTTGAACCCTGCGTCGATTCATGTTGTCTACGGACACGGTGGAGACCGAGTTCGCGAGGCCTTCGCTGGCGACGTCACGCTGCAATGGGCTCTGCAGGCCGAACAACTCGGCACGGGCCATGCGGTGCAGCAAGCATTGCCTGAGCTTCACGACGAATCCATCGCGCTCATTCTTTATGGCGATGTGCCACTGATCGACGCCAATACGCTACGGCAGTTGCTCGCTTTGGCGGCGCGCGATGCCATGGCGCTCTTGACGGTGCAGCTCGATGATCCGACCGGTTATGGTCGTATCGTGCGTGATGCGAGCGGCAAGGTTCTGCGTATCGTTGAGCAGAAGGATGCAACTGCCGACGAGCGTGCAATCCGCGAAGGCAATACGGGCGTCATGGCAGTTCCGGTCGCCCGCTTACGCGCGTGGCTCGCTCGCCTGAAAAATAGCAATGCTCAGGGCGAGTACTACCTCACCGACATCATCGAGATGGCGGTCGCCGAAGGCGTCGAGGTCAAACCTCTGATCGCGCCGACCGTTGCCGAAGTTTTGGGTATCAACGACAAGCTGCAGCTCGCCGACGTCGAAGCGGAATATCGTCGACTGCGGGCGCGCGAGCTCATGCTTGCGGGTGCCACCGTGATCGACCCGGCACGCGTCGATGTGCGCGGTTCGGTCTCCATCGGGCGTGACGTCACTATCGATGTGAATGTCGTTTTCGAAGGTCGCGTAACACTCGGTGATCGTGTCCGGATCGGCCCGAACTGCGTACTTCGCGATTGTGAGATCGCCGCCGACGCCGTGATCCACCCGAACTGCGTGATAGTACAGGCGACCGTTGGCGCAGGATCGCTGATCGGCCCCTTTGCACGTCTACGCCCTGGTGCCAAGCTCGCCGACGACGTGCACATCGGCAATTTCGTCGAGATCAAAAACTCCTCGATGGCGAGCGGCGCTAAGGCAAACCATCTCGCCTATGTGGGCGATGCTACCGTTGGCGCGCGCGTCAATATCGGTGCGGGTACCATCGTGGCCAACTACGATGGTGCTAACAAGCACCACACCACCATCGGTAACGATGCCCACACGGGTTCCAACTCGGTATTGGTGGCTCCGATCGCGATCGGTGAGGGCGCCACTGTCGGTGCGGGGTCCACGGTCACTAAAGACGTGCCCGCGGGCAAGCTGACCGTGGCGCGTGCGAAGCAACTCACCCTTGATGGGTGGAAGCGGCCGCAAAAGAAGCGCTGACGTCCTAGCCGAATCGCCCCACTTCGGGTGATGTATCTACCCAGGGAAAAGGCGCAAAATACGCGCTTTCCTCAATCGAGTTTTGCCCCATGTGCGGAATTGTCGGAGCCATTGCTGAGCGCGATATCGTCCCCGTTCTGATCGAGGGACTGCGACGTCTCGAGTATCGCGGCTACGACTCCGCCGGTGTTGCCGTACTCAACGGATCCGGTCAGCTCAAGCGCGTTCGTACGGTTGGCAAGGTACAAATCCTCCAAGATGCCATCGACGCCTCACCAACCCACGGCTCGATCGGCATCGCGCACACCCGCTGGGCAACCCACGGCGTGCCGAGTGAACGCAACGCGCATCCGCACATCTCCGAAGATGGCCTCGCGATCGTGCACAACGGAATCATCGAAAATCACGATGAGTTGCGTGCCGAGCTGCGCGCGGCGGGTTATACCTTCACTTCCGAGACGGATACCGAGGTCATTGCGCACCGTATCCATCACCACATGAAATCGGTGGGCGATCTCTTCAAGGCCGTACGCGCGACGGTGAGCGAACTTGAGGGCGCTTACGCCTTGGCCGTAGTGAGCGAGCGTGACCCGGATCGAGTCATTCTGGCGCGCGAAGGTTGTCCGGTCGTCATCGGTCTCGGTGAAGGCGAGAATTTTGTCGCCTCCGATATCGCAGCGCTGCTGCCGGTCACCCGCAACTTCATCTTTCTGGAAGAAGGTGACGTTGCCGAGGTCCGCCGCCAAAGCGTCAAGGTGGTCGATCGTGAGGGAACGAGCGTCGAGCGTAAGCTACACGTGAGTGAGCTCTCCGCCGATGCCGCAGAAAAGGGTCAGTATGAGCATTTCATGCTCAAAGAAATTCACGAGCAACCACGGGCGCTCGCCGATACGCTGCAGGAGCGTGTCGCAAACGGTCGTTTGCTCGAGGCTGCATTCGGTCCTGCCGCAAGCGAGATTTTTGCCAAGACGGAACATGTGCACATCGTCGCGTGTGGCACGAGCTATCACGCTGGCTACGTCGCTCACTACCTGATCGAGCAGTTGGCGAAAATTCCCTGCACGGTCGAGATCGCAAGCGAATATCGCTATCGCAATCCAGTCGTCCCGAAAAACTCGCTGTTCGTCACGATCAGCCAATCCGGTGAAACCGCCGATACCTTGGCCGCTTTGCGTTTGGCGAAACAGGCGGGTTACTTGAGTTCGCTCGCGATCTGCAACGTGCCCGAAAGTTCTCTCGTACGAGAATCCGAGCTAGTGATGCTCACCCGTGCGGGTCCCGAGATCGGCGTTGCCTCGACAAAAGCTTTCACCACCCAGCTCGTCGCGCTCGGCATGCTGGTCGTCGCCCTCGCCAAGACTCATGGCGCGAGCCCCGAGCAAGAGCACACGCTCGTCAGCCGTCTCGTTGAGTTGCCGGGCATGATGGAGAAGACGCTGGCGCTTGATCCGATCATTCGTGAACTCGCGCAGCGTTTTGTGCCGAAGCACCACGCCTTGTTTTTGGGGCGAGGCACCATGCACCCGATCGCTATGGAGGGTGCTCTCAAGCTCAAGGAAATTTCCTATATTCATGCCGAGGCTTATGCAGCGGGTGAGCTCAAGCATGGTCCGCTTGCACTCGTCGATGACGATATGCCCGTGATCGCTGTCGCGCCGAATACGGATTTACTCGAGAAGCTGAAGTCGAATCTTCAGGAAGTACGCGCGCGCGGCGGCGAGCTCATCGTCTTCGCAGATCCCGAGTCCGGTATGCAGTCGTCAGACGGCGTCACCGTCATCACCATGCCGAAGCACGTGAGCTACCTACAAGCGCCGGTGGTGTATACGATCCCGCTGCAGTTGCTGTCCTACCACGTTGCCACTGCGCGCGGGACTGACGTGGACAAGCCGCGCAATCTCGCGAAATCGGTGACGGTGGAGTAGTACTCCGCCCAGGAACCATGGCATACCTGCACTGGTTACTGCTGCCGTTTTCTGCTCTCTGGTTGCTGCTGGCGATCAAGCCGCACGATCGCTCCGTTTGGCTTGCCGAAAACGTTTTTACGGTCGCGACCGTTGCCGCGCTGCTCGCCACTTACGAGCGTTGGCCACTGAGTGATCTCTCTTACACTCTGACTGTGGCGTTTTTGGTGATGCACATCATCGGTGGTCACTACACCTACGTGAGAGTGCCTTATGACGATGTGACCCACGCGATGTTTGGCGTGCGTCCCAACCGTCTTTTTGGCTGGGCACGAAACCACTACGATCGGCTCGTTCACTTCGCCTACGGTGTACTGCTGGCCTATCCCTTCTTCGAGTTGTTCGAACGTTACGCACAACCCATCGGATACTGGAGTTACTTCCTCTCGCCGATGCTAGTCATGGCGACCAGTATGATTTTCGAAGTGCTCGAATGGTGGGCAACCGAAATTCTCGGCGGCGGACAGGGCGCCGCCTATCTCGGTGCGCAGGGTGACGAGTGGGATGCACAGAAAGACATGGCGCTCGCGACTTTGGGCTCGATCATTACCATGGGGTTCTTAGCGCTCTATACGCCCTAGTGCGCGTCAACTGCGGCCGTTTCATTTTTTGCGTTGACCGGTGGCTTTCGAGCAAGCCAAACGATGGGTACGAGCAGTGCCGGCAGGATGGCCAAGACCAAGTGCTGATTGGCATATGCCACTACCAGCGACTCTCGCTGCCATTCACCGAGTAACCAAGCCAGAGTCGTCGGTTCCTGCATCGGCATGGGTGTTCGGCTGGCCTCTGCCATGTGTTGCGCCGCCGCCGTCGCATCATGCGAGATTCCGCGAATCAAGATTGCGACGCCGATCCCGCTGCCCAGATTGCGCGCCAGGGTCAGTAGCGCAGCGCCTTCTGTGCGCTGCGCCGCCGACAGCGTCGCAAAAGAAATCGTGTTTAGAGGTACGAACATCAGCCCAAGACCAATGCCTTGAAAAAACAGCCACGCGGTCAACCAGTCGGCCGGGGCGTCGGATGGAGCGCCGCTGACCGCGGCGAGCCCGACCGCATTGATCACACAACCGGCAGAAAAAACTGCTCGCGCATCTAGCCCCACACCGAATCTGCCCAGCGCCATCATCGATAACATGAGACCGAGACCACGCGGTGCCAGCAAGATACCGGCGCCTGTCACCGAGTAGCCTTGAACTTCTTGCAGAAATTGGGGCAGTAACACCATCGCGCCCATAAACGGCCAACCGACCAAGACAGACATCACAAGCCCAATCCGCATGTTTCGATCGCGTAGCAACGTGGGCGCAATCAAGGTGTTTTGACTCGTGCGCATGTGAACCACGAACATGTAGGCCGTGATAACCGCGACGCCAACCTCAATGATGATTTCGGTCGAGTCAAACCAGTCGAGGTGATCGCCTCGATCCAGCGCTAACTGCAAACAAACGATGCAGACACCCAGGAGAATGAACCCGAGGGCGTCGAAAGGTCGTAGATTCGACTGCGACTGTCGCGGCAATGTTGCTGCGAGCCCAATCGTGGCAAGAATCACGAACGGCACATTGATGTAGAACACCGCACGCCAACCGAATTCATCGGTCAATAAACCGCCGACCCAGGGCCCGAGTACCGGTCCGATCATGACGCCAACGCCGAGGACGGCGAACGCGCGAGTCAACAGATGTCGTGGATAAACGGTTTGTAATGCGGTTTGCCCTAGCGGAATCAAACCGGCACCGCATAAACCTTGAAGAAAACGCGCAACCACCAATGCTTCGATGTTCGGCGCAATCGCACAAAGAACCGATGCGATACCAAAACCCATGACACAAGTCAGATAACTACGTAGTAAGCCCAATCGAGATTCGATCGCTGACAAAGCGGGTAGTGCGACGGCACTGGCGATCAGATAAGAGGTCAGAACCCAGGATGACTGTTCTCGCGTGATCGCGAGATTGCCCTGAATGACAGGCAAAGCGACGTTGGCAACGGTGGTATCCACCGCATAGAGCAACACCGATAAGAGTACGCTGGCTGTGAGTAGCCAGCGTCGGGTGGGGTCAACCTCGTTCGAGGCGGCGTCGCTCACTGAGGTCAGTCAATAAGTCAGTCGGGAAGATGGACTTCGACTGCGGCGCTCATACCGACGAGGATGGCGTCTTTTGGCCGAGCGTCGTCGATGACGATACGAACCGGTATGCGCTGTACGACTTTGACCCAATTACCCGATGCATTCTGCGGCGGCAACAACGCAAATTCTGCGCCGCTCGCGGGTGCAATGGTGTCGATGTGCCCGCGCAACGGAGTACCCGGCCGTGAGTCGAAGCGAACTGTCACAGCTTGTCCGGGCTGCAGGTGTTCGATCTGAGTTTCTTTGAAGTTCGCTTCGATCCAAATGTCGTCATCCCGAACCAGCGTCAAGAGCGGCGCCGATCGGCGCCCCATGGTGCCGATCTCCGGCAGACGCGCCACTCGTCCAGCAACCGGTGCCGTAATGACGCTGCGTCGCAGCTTGAGTTCCCCCGCCTGAACGGCCGTCTTGGCCGCTTGTACGGCCGAGTGAGCATCAATTTGCCCAGTAGCCGCTGGACCGAGGCGGACCAGTAATTCAGCGATACGCTGCTTCAATACCTCGATTTGACCGTTAGCTTGGGTGACGAGGTGCTCGGCCTCCTCGAGCCGAATCGCCGGGCTCAGCTTGCGAGCAACCAACTCACGCTGTCGATCAAGCTCTCGCATGGCGAACGTTTGGCGTTCTTGAGCCAGTTCCAGCTCTGCCTGGGCTATTCGTCTTTGAGTTCGTAGCGCTGCGATCTCTTCGCGGATCCGTTCAACTTCCGCTTTGGCTCGATCGAGCTCAATGTGCGCTGCTTCGGTATCGAGAGTCACCAGTCGTTGACCCTGTTCCACGCGTGCGTTTTCGGTGACCAGCACTTCGCGAACGGGTGCTTCCACTTCCGGATAAATCGCGATCAAATCGGCTTTCGCGTAGGCATTATCGGTGCTGACGACGTTGTCACCAAAGCGCCAATAAAGCGCTATCCCAATCAATGCCAGGCTAGGCAAACCCCATAACAATACATTTCGAACTTTCGAATTCGACATCACGCTGATGGTAAGAGTCGCTTATCGGTGTCACAAGCGTATTCCGACCGCCAGATGAAGTGTCTTGTTGAAGTGCTAAAGTTGCCAGGCATGCCGTGTTTTCGACAGTGACAGCGGGGGATGTGATGAGTTGCGCCAATAGAAATGGTTTTCAGCTAATCCGGTGGATTTTGGTCATGCTCGCGATCGGATTCGTTAGCACCGCTCGAGCAGAAGTGACGCCGCCGGTCATCGAGGTATCGGGCCTTGCGGAGCGCTTGGTGCGACCGGATCTAGCGCACCTCGAAATCACGATCGATGTTCGAGACGAAAAGCTCGACAGCGCTCGTCGTGAGGCAGGGGCAAGAACGATTGCGGTTCTGCGTAGCCTCAAGGAAATCGGCATTACCGACGATATGATCGATAGTGGTTCTCTCGCTGTACAGCCAGAGTTCGCTTGGGAGCCGAAGTCCGGTGTCCGTCGTTTGCAGGGCTACTTCGTTGCTCGCACCATCCGGGTGCGATTGCTCGATCTAGACAAGCTCGGCGTGATTCTCGAGCGCACCGTCAAATCGGGCGCCAATCAAATAGCGCCACCACGTTTCGGTTTGCAGAGCGAGAGTCAAGTACGCCGCGAGCTGCTCAGCGAAGCCACGCGAAATGCCCGACAAAATGCGGCTGCCATCGCCGCGGGACTCGATGCCAAGCTGGGCTCGGCGCTTCGAGTGGATGCGATCGAGACTGACATGGCTCTCGTTACATCGCCGATGATGTTACGTGCATCAGCCGCACCCACTGAAGATACGCCAGCAGAGCAGAGCTATCGCGCCGGAGACATCACGCTTCGGGCTCAAGTGAAAGCGAGATTTGCCATCGCTCCTTGAGTGATCGTCCCTAGAGTTGAATCAACGCTCGACGAAAGCGCGCTCAATCACATAATCGCCCGCTTCACCGATGCGTGGCGAGATGGCGAAACCCATCTCATCCAGAAGGGCCGAAAGATCTTTGAGCATGGCGGGACTGCCGCAGATCATGGCGCGATCATGCTGAGCATCGAGATGCTCGAGACCGAGATCATCTGCCACCCTACCGTTACGAAGTAGGTCGGGCAGTCGGCCTCGGTGCTCGAAAATTTCACGCGTCACCGTGGGATAGTAGAGCAGCTGTTCTTTCACCAACTCACCGAGAAACTCGTGCTGCGGTAACTCGTTGACGATGTAATCGTGATAAGCGAGCTCGCTCGCGTAGCGAACACCATGTAGCAGAATGACTTTTGAGAACCGCTCATAAGTCGCTGGATCCCGGATGATGCTCATGAAGGGAGCAAGACCAGTGCCGGTCGCTAGCAGATAGAGGTTACGACCGGGCTTGAGGTCGCTAATGAGCAGGGTGCCGGTTGGTTTCAGACCCACCAATACTGGATCTCCAGCTTGGATGTGTTGTAGCCGTGAAGTCAGCGGACCATCCGGCACTTTGATGCTCAGAAACTCGAGAGTCTCTTCATGATTGGCGCTTGCAATGCTGTAGGCGCGCATCAAAGGGCGACCTTCCACCGGTAGACCGATCATCACGAATTGACCGTTGTCGAATCGGAATCCTGCGTCTCGTGTCGTGCTGAAGCTGAAAACCCGCTCGTCCCAATGCTGAACGCGCAGGACGGTTTCTTCTCGGTAGTTAGCCATGATGGGCGCGCAGTATCCAAGTTATGGCGATCAGGTCAATACGGAGAGCCGCCGAGTCTGGCAACATCCGCCCATGCCGAGCTTCTACCGACGTTACATCTTGCCGCCGCTGCTCGATCGGGCCATGAGTGACCGGCGGATCAGTCGTTATCGACGTCCGGTGCTGGCGCCCGCGTCGGGCCGAATACTCGAGATTGGGTTTGGCACTGGTGCCAATTTGTCTCATTACCCGGAGTCAGTTCAGCAGCTCGAGATCGTCGAACCCGATGTCGCGCTCAACATCCGTGCGCGGCGGCGTCTCGAGAAGAGTTCGCGTGAAGTGATCGTTCATGCGCTATCGGCAGAGCAGTTGCCCTTCGATGCGGTCAGTTTCGACACTGTCGTTAGCACGTTCACTCTGTGTTCAATACCGAATGTAGAGTCAGCGCTACGCGAAGTTCACCGAGTTCTCAAACCCGGCGGGCAATTCTTGTTTCTCGAACATGGCTTGTCACCCGAGAGCAGTGTTGCCCGTTGGCAACACCGATTAACGCCGATACAGAAAGTGATTGGTGGTGGATGTCATCTCGATCGACCTATGCGCTCGTTGATCGAGCGCGCAGGCTTGAATATAGAGTCGGCGGGCTACGAAGAGCGCTATGCACCGAAATTGCCGAAAGTGGTTGCTTGGCTGACGAGCGGCATGGCTAAAAAATTGGTCGACTGACGAAGATGACGGGAACTTCATGTGGGGAGGCGTATGATGCCGCTCCACGTCGATGTCTACGGTGTCCAAATCTCAGGTTTCTTTGCCACTGCTCATTGGCGCGATGGGGGTGGTGTTCGGCGATGTTGGCACGAGTCCGCTCTACGCATTCAAGGCGGTTTTCACTGCCTCCGAACTTGACCCCACCAATCTTGAGAACGTTCTAGGCGTTCTCTCGCTCATTTTTTGGTCGATAACGCTCGTCGTTGGCATCAAATACGTCGCGATCGTCTTGCGAGCGGACAATGATGGCGAGGGTGGTGTGCTGTCTTTGATGCAGCTCGTTGCCACGCGAGTTTCGTATCAATGGTCGTCGCTCGTTTTCGCACTTGGCGTGGCTGGCTGCGCCTTGTTTTTCGGTGACGGCGTGATTACGCCAGCAATTTCGGTATTGAGCGCAGTGGAGGGTCTGGAGCTCGTTGCGCCGGCACTGCATACCTTCATCGTGCCGATTGCCGTGGTGATTCTCATCGGTTTGTTTCTCGTCCAGCGAAGAGGGACGGCACAAATAGGACGTCTGTTCGGTCCGGTGATGTTGGTCTGGTTCGTCTCGCTCGCCGTGCTCGGCTTTTTGTCGGTACGACAGAATCCGCAAGTATTGGCTGCGATCAATCCGATCTATGCCGAGCACATCATCGTCCAACATCCGTTTGTTGCGCTGGCTGTCTTTGGCGCGGTCTTCCTGTGCGTGACGGGCGGTGAAGCCTTATATGCAGATCTCGGCCACTTTGGTCGCCCTGCGATTTCTCGAGCCTTTATTTTCCTTGTTTATCCAGCCTTGCTCTTGAACTATTTTGGCCAGGGCGCATTGGTGTTACGCGATGGCGCTGCGATCGATAGTCCGCTTTACTTGCTTGTGCCTTCATCGCTATTGCTGCCATTCATCGTATTGGCAACGCTTGCCACCATCATTGCCTCTCAAGCGGTGATTTCGGGCGTTTTTTCGATTACGCGACAGTGCCTACAGATTGATCTTCTGCCGCGGATGCGAATTCAGCATTCCTCTGAGGAAGCGATTGGACAAGTCTACGTTCCCTTTCTCAACTGGATGATGTGCTTTTTTACCTTGGCGTTGGTGATTGGTTTCGGCTCATCCGAAGGCTTGGCGGGCGCTTATGGCGTTGGCGTCTCGATCACCATGTTGATCGACTCGCTCTTGATGGTGCTGTTTCTCAGTAGCTCTAGTTTGCAATGGCGCCGTTTGCAGATCGCGCTACTAGGATTCATCGTCCTGATCGAGTCTGCTTATCTACTGGGCAATCTTCAAAAAGTAGCTGCAGGTGGCTGGGTTCCTTTGGTTTTCGGCGCTAGCCTCTACTGGATCATGCGAACTTGGCAGTCTGGTCGCGATGCAATCCACGCGATCACGAGTCGCGAAGATTACACGGAGGCGGAATTTCGACGTTTGCTAGCCGAAACACAGCCGCAGATCATCGACAAGAGCGTCGTTTTTTTGACCAGCCATATGGCGCGCATCCCGCGTACGTTGGTGCGCAACGTCCAGATTAATCGGGTGCTGCATGCCCGTACGATCATCATGACGATCAGCGTAGCGTCGACGCCGCGAGTCAGTGTGGGTACCAGAACCAAGGTCACGGAACTTAGTCCCGGTCTACTTCGTGTGCATTGCACGGTCGGCTTCATGGAAACGATCAACGTGCCGACGCTCGTGCGTGATGTGCAGCGTATCTATAAGGACGTGATTCCGCAGGAAGTCACCTACGTCATTGGTCGCGACGATATCGTGACGAATGGCCGTGCTCGTTTGACAAGAGTTCAGAAGGCGGTCTTTGCCTTCATGTCACGCAATGCCGAGTTTGCCGGAGAGCACTTGGGTATCCCGCCGCATCGAATACAGGAGTCCGGTGGGCAGGTCGCGCTGTAATGCCGTCATGATTCTGTAAAAGCACTGTCGCGGGCGCTGCGCGAGAACCATGGACGCAACCAGCTCGATAATCGCAGCCGATTGTATGAGTACGAGAAATTTGGTTACCGCGTCTTTGTTGGAGCCTGTGTTAAGTTGTAAGCGGTTTTGATGGCACAATGCCACCTCAGGCACGTCATTGTCTCTGAGGTTGGCATGTTGCGTACCCCATCGATCGACCGGCGTCGGTTTCTGCAATTCAGCGGCGCCACCGGCACGGCATTGGCGCTGGCTTTTTCCGCCGACGGGCTGATCGTGAGCGCCGATGCGCTTGAGGCGGCCCCAAACTTCGTCCCGAACGGCTACCTGCAGATTTCGGGTCAAGGGATTATTTTGTTTGCGCCGAATCCAGAGATTGGGCAGGGCGTTAAAACCGCACTACCGATGATCGTGGCTGAAGAGCTCGATGCTGCCTGGGAAGATATCCAAGTTCGACAGGCTGTCATCGATGCGGCTCGCTACGGCTCGCAGGCAGCCGGTGGTTCCACCTCCGTTCCTCGCGCCTGGGAACCGCTGCGTCGCGCCGGCGCCACCGCGCGCACCATGTTGATCGCGGCAGCAGCCGCGCGTTGGCAAGTGCCGGTGTCGGAGTGCATTACGCGCGGTGATAGCGCGGTGCATCATCCCCCGACCCAGCGCAGCCTGACGTATTTAGCGCTGGCTGCGGACGCTGCGGCCTTACCGGTGCCCGCTGCCGAAAACGTGACCCTCAAGTCCGCCGGCGAGCGCCGTTTGTTGAAGCGTCGAATTGGTGGCGTAGACAATCGCCAAGTCGTCACAGGGCAAAAACTATTTGCGAGTGACATCTACCTGCCTGGCATGGCGTATGCGCTCTATGTGAAATGCCCGGCCGTCGGTGGCTCTGTAACGACTGCCAATCTCGAAGAGCTGAAGCGTGAGCCCGGCGTCATCGATGTCTTCATCCTCGAGGGCAATGGGGATGTCGTCGAGTTGCAGCCTGGTGTTGCGATCGTTGCAAACTCGACTTGGGCTGCACTCAAGGCACGCCGAAAGCTGAAGGTCGAATGGAATGAAAGCGGTGCCGCCAAAGACGACTGGGCAGCGACGAGTGCGCAGTCTTTAAAGCTCGCTGAAAGTGAAGGCGCTGAGATCATCGCTGAGCGTGGTGAGATCGCCAACACTTTCACGGAGGCCGCTCATCAACTCAACTCGGTCTACCAATATGCCTTCGTTTCGCACGCACAATTAGAGCCGCAGGTGTGTGTCGCGCGAATGACGGCTGAGGGTGGCTGTGAGTTATGGCCACCGAGCCAAACACCGCAACGAGCGCAGAAGAACGTCGCCAATGTGCTGAAGCTCGATGAGGTGAAGGTCACGATACATCCCGTTCGGGTTGGCGGTGGATTCGGTCGCCGCCTCATGAACGACTATGCCTGCGAAGCCGCCGCCATTGCTCAGCGTCTGGGTCGTCCCGTGAAGCTGCAGTGGACTCGCGAAGATGACATGACGCACGACTTCGTACGCGCTGGTGGCACGATCGCTTTACGCGGCGCGGTCGACAAGGAGGGGCGTGCTAGCGCCTGGCAGCAGCACCTCGTCACGTTTACTCGCGACGGCCAAAAGCCTGTGCTGGGTGGCGATTTACGAGCAAACGAAGATTTTTCGCAGCTGATTCCCAACTTTCGCTACACGCGCAGCCAGTTGCCCTGGGGTTCGCCAACAGGCTTCTGGCGAGCGCCCGGGGCGAGCGTATTTGCCTTTCCGTTGCAGAGCTTCTTGCATGAGATGTCCGTCGCGGCGGGGCGCGACCATTTGGCATTTCTACTCGATATTTTGGGTGAGCCGCGCTGGTTGACGCCCGGTAATCGCAATACCTTGCACACCGGGCGCGCGGCGGGGGTGCTCAAACTCGCTGCAGAAAAAAGTGGTTGGAATAATCCGCTACCAAAGGGTCGCGCCCGTGGCTTAGCTTTCTATTTCAGCCATACGGCACATGTGGCGGAGGTTGCTGAAGTGAGTGTCAGCGACGATAAAGCCATCACGGTGCACTCGGTTACCGTCGTGTGTGATGTCGGTCCGATCGTGAACTTAAGTGGTGCCGAATCACAGTGCCAAGGTTCGGTGATCGATGGCTTGAGCGCGATGCTCGATCAGAAACTCGATTATCGAAGCGGTCGGGTCACACAAACCAATTTCGATCGTTATCGATTGCTGCGTATGGGCCTAGACCCTAGTATCGATGTGCACTTCATCGAAAGCGACTTCGCACCCAGCGGGCTCGGGGAGCCTGCTTTGCCGCCGGTAGCGCCTGCGGTTTGCAATGCGGTATTCAGTGCGAGTGGTCATCGCATTCGGCGCTTACCGATCAGTGATGAGGGCTATCGCTTCACCAAGGGATGACTTTGCCATCGTAATTGATAGCGGCGCCGTTATTCTCGAGCGTCATGCCGTCGATTACTTTGATCATGCCGGCGACGCTTTCGGTTGGTGTGATACCGCGCCCTTGAAAGCCGGATGCGCGCAGTAAGTCAGTCTCGACCATGCCGGGTGCAATGATCCCGACGATGATGCCCTGATCACGCCAGTCCGCCGCTAGAGATCGAAAGACAATGTTGAGAGCAGCCTTACTTGCGCGGTAAGCATAGAAGCCCCCTCGACGTGTGACCATGGCAGAAGAGCCTAGACCACTCGACATGCCGAATACTTTCTTTTGCGTGCTCGTAGCGAGGTTCGACTTGAACGCCTCGGCCATTTTCAGAGCGCCATAAGTATTGGCATTGATCACATACAAAAACTCAGCCTGATCGAGCGAGCCTATCGATTGTTTGGGCACATCGCCCAAAGTACCTGCGTTGTTAATCAGGATATCGATGGGCTTGCCACGATACTTCAGCGCGAGCGCCTCAATCGCGGCAACGTCGGTGACATCAAGCGCTTCGATCGTTACCTTCGGGTGCTGCGTAGCGAGCGCTTGCAGCTCTTTCGCTTCGCTCGGACGTCGAGCCGTTGCGATGACGGTGGCGCCGCGCTCGGCATATTGCTTCACGAACTCGAGACCGATACCGCGATTGGTTCCCGTGATGAGAACCGTCTCGGCAAGCGCAGTGGTGACCGACAGTGCCGATAGCATCAAGCCTAGGATGAATTTCATGGAGCTCAACTCTTCAGTGGTGAGGCCTTCAAATCGTAGGCATCGGCTCCGGTGATCCGAACTTTCGCGAATTCGCCGACCACGAGATGGCCGCCGCGCGTCACTCGGACTACGCCGTCGATCTCCGGTGCATCGCCGCGCGATCGAGCGATCGCGGTGTTACCTTCGATGGCATCGACCAGAACCGTCTCTTCACGACCGATCCGTGCCGCGAGTCGCTGCGCACTGATGTCTTGCGCGACTTGCATGAAGCGCTCGAGCCTTTCCTCTTGAACCTCGGGCGGCACATGCGGCCCCGCATCGTTGGCGCGAGCCCCTTCGACCGGTGAATATTTGAATGCACCCACGCGATCGAGCTGAGCTTCCTCAAGCCATTGCAGAAGTTCTTCGAATTCCGCCTCGGTCTCGCCGGGGAAGCCGACGATGAAAGTGCTGCGAAGGGTCAGATCTGGGCATTCACGACGCCAAGAGTGGATGCGATCAAGCGTATTGACCGCATGCGCAGGACGACGCATACGCTTGAGCACGCTTGGGCTGCCATGTTGGAACGGAATATCGAGATAGGGCAGTACACGACCTTCGGCCATCAAGCTGATGACCTCATCGACGTGCGGATAGGGATACACATAGTGCATGCGCACCCAGACGCCGAGAGAGCCGAGACCTTTGGCTAGATCGAGAAAACGCGTCTCCCACGATTGGTCGCGCCACTGCGCTCCGGCGTAGCGGATATCGGAACCATAAGCGCTGGTATCTTGGGAGATGACGAGCAATTCTTTGACGCCCGATTTAACGAGTTTCTCCGCTTCTCGGAAAACCTCGTCGATACGGCGACTAGCTAGCTTGCCGCGCAGATCCGGAATGATGCAGAAACTGCACTTGTTATTGCAGCCTTCGGAGATCTTGAGGTAAGCGTAGTGCTTGGGTGTTAGGCGAATGCCTTGAGCCGGCACGAGATCGACGAACGGATCATGTAGTGGCGGCAGATGCTCGTGCACCGCCGATAGCACATCATCGTAAGCATGCGGTCCGGTGACCTTTAGAACACTCGGATGTTTCTCGAGAATGCGTTGCGGGTTGGCGCCAAGACATCCCGTGACGACCACTTTGCCGTTCTGTTCGAGCGCTTCTCCGATGGCATCGAGTGATTCGTCGATGGCTGAATCGATGAAGCCGCAAGTGTTGACGACTACGAGATCCGCCGATTCGTAATCTGGCGCGACGACATAACCTTCAGCACGCAGTTGAGTGAGGATACGTTCCGAGTCGACGAGTGCTTTGGGGCAACCGAGACTGACGAAACCGATTTTTGGGGTATTCCCGAGGATGTTTTTGGCAGGCACAGCGTATTTTACCGCCTCGTGGCCGCGCTTGTCCGCAGTCTGGACGAGGGTGCCGTGGTTCTTTGGTGTGAGCGAGTGCTCAGGCTGAATACCCACCGTGAAAGCAGCAAGCATCGGCATCGTAGGCGGCGGAATCGGCGGTTTGTCCGTCGCGTTGGCATTGCAACGCGCGGGCTTCAAGCCCGTCGTGCTTGAGCAGGCCGCTCATTTGGCGGAAGTCGGTGCCGGTCTTTCCTTGAGTCCGACCGCAGCGCATGCACTCAATCATCTTGGCTTGCATCAGACGCTAGCGGAAAAGGCCTATCACCCGGAAGATCAGTGCGTCCGCCATTATCAGGATGCACGTCCACTCGTGTGGATCAATCGCGGTGCGCGCTTACAAGAGCTGTATGGAGAGCGTTACTACCTCATCCATCGCGCGGATCTGCATGATGCTTTGGCTGCCGAAGTCCGTCGCCATGATGCTGCTGCGATCGAACTTGATCGGCGTTGTGTCGCCATCGAATCGACGGGTGCCGGTGTACGCGTCGACTTTGCCGATGGCACAAGTCGCCGCTTCGATGCGCTGATCGGTGCAGACGGTTCACGTTCGATCGTGCGTCATCAAATTTTCGGCGCACTCGAGCCGCAATACACGGGCTACATTGCATGGCGTGGGCTCGTGCCGATGGAGCGCGTGCCGCAGGACATCTTGCAGCCGGCTTCCGGTGTCTTCGTAGGCCCCGGACATCTCGTGAACCGATATCCGGTGCGCAATCGACAACTGCTGAATTTCGTTGCTTTCGCAGAGCGCAAAGACTGGACTGAAGAAGGCTGGTCCATCAGATCGACGGTCGAAGAGCTTTTAGAAGAGTTTCGGGGCTGGACTCCCTGGGTGACCCGCTTCATGGAGCAGGTGCCGCCTGATCAATTGTTCAAATGGGGCCTCTTTGACCGTGAGCCCTTGAACCGATGGTCCGAGGGGCGCGTGACACTCTTGGGAGATGCTGCTCATCCGGTACTCCCGTTCCTCGGGCATGGCGCAGTGCTCGCGATCGAAGACGCCGTGGTGCTGGCGCGGGCCTTTGTCGAGTCCGATTCCATCGAAGAAGCGTATGTTCGTTACGAGGCCGGTCGCCGCGAGCGCGCCGCCTTTGTCGTGCAGGAGTCACGGCGGGCCGGCAAGATGTTCCACGCCCCCGATACCGACACTTATAAAGAACGCACCAAAGGCAAAGCTGCCGACGAGGGTTTAGGGCTCTTTGCTTATAATCCGGTTACACAACCGATATGAGCACCACCCCCGACACCTTGCCGCCGCTGGCGCGGCGATCCGATGCTGCCTATCTCGATTTCGTCGAGGGGCTGCGTGAATTCATTTTGGGCAAGGGTGCTGATTTCGAAGAGCGCCTGAACGACGCGCTCGAGCAGGGTGCAGTCAGCCGCGGTCGTCCGTGGGGCGAGGTTGAGGAGATTCGCGAATTCGTTCATTCGCTGCCACTCGGTCGTCTGCGTGACCGACTGGCGCGTAGCCAACAGGAAATGAAATGGCATGCGATCGAGCGCAGCTTCGACGAGCAACGCGCGCAACTGACGGCTGAGCTCGCGAAGTGGGATGAGCGTGGTCCCGGCCGCTTGTTGCTCGATCCGGCTTTCAAGCATCCTGCCTATACCAACGTACATTTTCATTTGCAGCCGGGTGGCTATTACAAAGATGAGCTCTCCGGTTTTCTCTATCACTACGGCACGAAAGTATTCTTCCGCGGTGATAACGACAAAGACGAGTTGCACGCCAAGCTTGTTAGTACCGTGCCGGCGCCACGGGATGGCAAGGTCAATCGCATCCTAGATTTAGCTTGCTCGATTGGTCAGAGCAGCACCGCGTTTCATCGGCGTTATCCGGAGGCCGAAGTTTGGGGTATCGACCATTCGGCTCCGATGCTGCGTGTAGCGCATCGCCGCGCAGCGATGCAGGGCGATGCAGTCAATTTTGCACAACGACTCGTCGAGCGTACGGGCTTTCCGGACGCGCATTTCGATGTGACTTTTGCGTTCATCGTTTTCCATGAACTACCGCTGCGCATCATCCACGAGACCGTGCGTGAGGCGGCGAGAGTCACTCGTCCTGGCGGTATTTTCGCGATCTACGACTTCACTGGCACGGAAGGTAAGTCACCCTATCAGCGCTATCACCGCTGGTTTGACGCGCGCCACAACGGTGAGCCGTATTCCCAAGATTTTTGCGACTGTAAGCTCGCCGATATTTTGACTTCCAACGGTTTCGATGTGGCGGCAGCGCCGCTGGCTAAACGCGCGGGTGGCACGGGCTACATGCAGCACTGGTTCGCGACGCGTGTCTGATCGATCGCAAACACCCGAGGGTGGCACCCCCATCGTCGGAGACGATCCGGTTTATCTACAGGACCCGATTCAGGATGCGACCGTGCGCATGTTGCTCGAACTGGCGGCGCAAGTTTGGGTCGAGCGTGAGCGCCGTCTGACGCTCGAGGCGATGCTTGAGACGAAGGGCATCATCGCGCGCGATGAGATAGAGCGGTTTGTGCCCGATTCGAACCTGACTGCGCAGATAAAGGACGAACGAACGCGATTTCTGGAAGATATCTTCAAAGAATTGCGACGGATTCCGCTCGAGCGCAAATCGGCCTGATTGGGCCGTAATCGATCACTTTTTAGTATCCCAGCTGGCTTTATTGCTCGATGAGGGCGGCAGGCGACCGCAGTGCAAGCCGGCATCGACCATCAGCACTTCGCCCGTGACCACACTTGCGCCTTCGAGAAACCAAACGAGAGCTTCGGCGATCTGCTCGGCTGTCGGCACGGTCTTGAGCGGTACCATGGCGGCGGCATTGACGAGGAAGTCCTGATATTGCTCGGGCGTCATGCCCCCTTGCAGCCAACGCGTTTGAATCGCACCCGGTGCGATGGCGTTGATTCGGATCTCGGGGCCAAGCACCAGCGAAAGAGATTGCGTCATCATGTTGAGCGCCGCTTTGCTCGCTGCATAAGCCATCGATGAGGCAATACCCGTCACGCCACCGATAGAAGAGTTATTCACGATGGAGCCGCGTCCTTGTTTCTTCATCTGCGGTGTGACCGCGCGCACCATTTGATAGGCGCCGACCACGTTCACTTTATAAATCGCCAGAAAGTCATCCGCGGTAAGTCCATCGAGATTTTCGTACGGATTGAACTTAGTCTTGGCCGCGTTATTGATCAGATAATCAATGCGCCCCCATTTTTCGATAGCGGCGGTTGCCATGGCTTGGCAGGCAGCATCGTCGGCCACATCACCCTGAAAGATGATCGTCTCCGCACCCTTGGATTCGCACTGCCGCGCCGTCTCCTTGGCTTCGGCTTCGCTGCGCGTGTAGTTGATGACGACGTGACAACCGCGCTCGGCCAACATGATCGCTGCTGCTGCGCCGACGCCCGTGGCCGATCCGGTGACGATGGCAACTTTACGGGTCGACTCAGACATAGCTACTGCTCCTTCGGGGTTTGGCCAAGGATGATGCATCCTGAGCGAGCTCGACGGCTGTTCAAGGTCCTTCGTTGTCCGACCTAGGGACATGGCGAGTGGGTAGTCGCACTTGGGCTGGTGTAGGGAGGTCGTCGAGCGGTAGGCTCACCGCTCGAGGATCAATTCACGAGGGGGCATCATGGCGTTCAAGGACATGCGCGAATATCTCGCGCTACTCGAGCAAGAAGGGCAGCTCAAGCACGTCGATGTACCGCTCGATGGGCGTCGGGGCACCAATGAGCTGCAGTCGCTCATGAACTACATCTGCGCTAAAGATGGCCCTGCCTTGATGCTCAACAATGTGGATGCCATCAATACCAAAGGCATTCCGATTCTCTTCAATCCATTCGGTACCCGTGAGCGTACGGCGATGACCATCGGGTTTCGCGATTGGCGTGCCGCCAAGCTCTACCATTCCGAAGTGCTCGCAGATCCGGCGCGTTGGCACGCTCCGGTGGTGATCGATAAATCCAAGGCGCCTTGCAAAGACGTCATCATCAAAGGCGATGACATTTCGCTCGACAAGCAATTGCCACACGTCTGGTTTGGCAAGGAGGGCCCTGCCTACATCACCAACGCGATGACCTTCTCCAAAGATCCGGAGACGGGTGGTCGAAATTGTGGTTGGTATCGCTTCACACAATTCTTAGATGCCACGCATCCTCAAGGTGGTACCTATCCTCCCGAGCGCGCCAAACGCGATCTGGCCGCTTTTTATTGGTGGAATCCACCCTTCTCGGACATCGGTCGGCACACCTTCAAAGCATCGCAGATGGGTAAACGTCTCGAAGTGGCCATTGCCGGCGTATGTGATCCCGCTTTGCATTTGGCGTCGGCGACTGGCGTTCCGTTCAATGTCGACGAGACGGCGTTCGCTGGCGGCTTGCGTGGATCACCGGTCGAAATGGTGCGCTGCGAGACAGTCGATCTCGAAGTCCCCGCTCATGCCGAGTGGGTCCTCGAAGGTGAGGTCATCACCGATGAGCTCGAGGCGATCGGTTGGCACTCGAACCCTGTGGGTTATTACGACCGCGTGCAGGTCTTTCCGATGGTGCGCATCAAGTGCCTCTCGTATCGTAAGAATCCAATTTGGCACGCCACGATGGAAATGGTGCCGCCCTTCGATCACAACTACATCGCGCTGCTACCCGTCGAGGGCGAGGTGCTCTCGGATCTGCGTAAGAAGATCCCCGAGGTGCATGACGTCGCCGTCACGCCTAACATGTGCTACGTCGTACAGTTGTCGGTCGACGGCTGGCAGAAACCCCATCCGAATTTCGGCAAGTACGTTATCCATGCTGTTTGGGGCTCGGCCGGTCGCTGGGGCCGCACGGCAAAGCTCGTCATCGTCGTGGGTCCGGATGTGGATCCCTACGATCTCAAGCAAGTCGAGTGGGCGATGATGACTCGTTGGCAGCCGGTCAAAGATTCCATCATTCAGCCGGATGGGATTCCGATGATTCTGGATCCCTCTTGCGAGAAATCGGCTCAGTTTGGCGCATTTCGCTCAGATCAAATGGGCATCGATGCGACGATCAAAATTCCCGAGCGGTTTACGGAATACCCTGAAGTCTCGAAAGCCGACCCCGAGCAGGTTGCGGCAATCGCAAGAAAATTGGCGGGCATCGTTTGACAAAAGAGCGTTTCGGCCGCGAGTACTACGAGCGTTTCTATCGAAACGCGCGTAGTTCCGTCACCTCACAGTCCGAGATGACGGCGCGTGCCAACTTGATTGCGGCCTATGTCAAACATATCGACTGTCCGGTTGGCAGCATTCTCGATGCAGGTTGCGGTCTTGGGTTGATGCGTACGGCTTTGCTACGCGCATTGCCGGGTGCGACTTATGTCGGTTTGGAATACAGCGAGTATCTCTGCCAAAAATACGGCTGGCTGAACGGCAGCATCGCAGACTATCGACCGAGACAGCCTTTCGATCTCGTCGTCTGTTACGACGTGCTGCAATATTTGGATGACGCAACCGCCGCCAAGGCTATGCGGAATTTTGCAAATCTATGCCGCGGTGTCTTGTTCTTCAGTGCGCTCACCCGACGAGATTGGCGTGAGAATGCCGATCAACGACGTACCGACCCGGCCGTTACGATGCGTACGGCCGAGTGGTATCGAACCCGCTTGCGCCGACACTTCCGACAAATCGGAGCTGGCTTTTGGATCCGCCGCGGCGCACCGCTCGTGACTTGGGAGCTCGAGAGCGTTTAGAGCAGTGCGCCAGATGCGTCGGGTTGATTACCGCGGGCGAGGTTCTTCGGCTCATGCCCTGCTGGCGGGATCAGTTTGTACATCACCGGGGTGACAAGTCGCGCAAGCAGCGTCGAGGTGATCAAGCCGCCGATAATCACCCAAGCCATCGGCGAATAAAGTCCGATGTTCTGTACGGCGAGTGGCAACAGTCCGCCAATCGCAGTGGCCGAGGTCAATAAAATCGGCAAGAAGCGAATCTCGCCAGCTTGTTCAATAGCTTCGTCGAGCGGTACGCCTTCTTCACGCAATTGATTGGTGAAATCCACCAACAGAATCGAGTTTTTGATTTCGATACCGATCAGTGCAATGAAACCGATGGCGGCCGTGAACGAAATGTCATTGTTGGTGATGAGCAGCATCAACATGCCGCCGAACACACCGAGAGGTACGACCGTCAGCACGATCAAGGTCGAGCGGAAACTGCCGAACTCGAGAACCAGGATGGCGAAAATACCGAAGATCGCCACGATGATGGCCGTGCCGATTCCGCCGAAAGCATCGGCTCCGGCTTCGGCGTCACCACCCAGAACGTATCGATAGCCGCGAGGCCAATCGAGAGTGTCGAGCTGCTTAACCACATCATCGGTGATTTTTCCGATGTTCTCACCGCGTGCGACTTCGGCATTAACGGTAACCGCGCGCTCGCGCAGGTAGCGAGAGATCAGCACGGGTGCAGGCTCGAATTTGATCGAAGCCACTTGATCGAGGGGAACGAGCTCCCCGGTGACCGACATGGCACGCGCCGATTCCAGCGCTTCGTAATCCGCGCGTCGATCCAAAGGTGTTCGAAGAACGATGGGATATTGCTCACCATCGTCGTCTTTAAAGGTGCCGGCGGGAAGTCCCGAGATCGCAAGACGCGCCGCGCGATCAATCTCGACTGCCGGGATCCCGAGCAGCGCCGCCTTCTGAGTGTCGGCTTGCAGCGCGATATTGGTGCGCGGAAATTTCAATGGATTTCTGACGTCACGCGTGCCCGGCGTCTTATCGAGTACCGACTCAACCTCACGGGCGAGCTGATCCAGTACTTGCAGATCGGGCCCTACGATGCGGATCGCGATCGGCGCCGACACGGGTGGGCCGTTGACGAATTCTTTGACTGAGATTTTAGCGCCTGGATACTGATCAAGTTTTGTGCGTAAACCGTCGAGCAACTCCGGCGTGTTGCGCGTGCTGTAAGACTCGAGAGTCACGAAGATCTCGCCGTAGCCGGCCGATTCGTTACGCTGGATGTGGTTGTAGTAGATCTGCGGATTGCCGCGACCGAGATTGGTGAAGACGGATTGCACGCCGGGCAGTTTGTCGAGCTCCGCTTCGACAAAGCGCAACGCGCGATCGGTCTCGGCAAGACTCGTTCCGGTTGGCGTATCGACCTGAACCAGAAATTGCGGCGTATCTGCCTTCGGGAACAAGCTGGAGCCGAGGACGGGTACGAGCAGGAACGACAGCAACAAAGAGCCACCAATCGCCGCGACTACGGTCGCCTTGGGACGTGCGAGGCAGTAGTGCAATGCGGGTCGGTAATAACGATGGATCGCATCCATGATGCGTTGGAGAAGCCGGTTGGAGTGACCGACATCTTCGTCACGTAGCATGCGTGAGGCTAAGAACGGAATGATGAAGAGTGCGATGAGCAAAGAGCCGACGACGGTCGCAACGACGGCTGTCGGGAGTACGCGAATGAATTTTCCTGCGGTGCCGGGCAGTGCCATCAACGGCAGGAAGGCGAAAATCAAAGTAGCCGTACAGCCGAGGATGGCGAGAAAAATCTGTCGAGTTCCGAGGATGGCAGCGCGCGTTCGGTCGTATCCAAGACGTACATGTCGTGCAATGTTCTCGACCGCCACGATGGAGTCATCGACCAGGAGACCGAGCGCCACGACGAAACCGGCGATCGAAAGCTGGTTGAGTGAGTAGCCGAGGAAGTGAAGAACCGTGATACCGAAGGCAAGCGATAGCGGTATCGAGATCATGACGATGCCAGCAGCATGCAAGCCGAGCGGCAACAAGGTGATGAGTACGAGCGCGATCGCGATGCTGAAGTCGAGGTAAAGACGATCGAGTCGCGATTCCACGTTACGGGACTGATCGAAACCGAGCTCCAGCTTGACGCGCTTCGGCAAGCTGGCCTCGAAGCGTTCGACAGCGTCACCGAGGGTTTTACGAACCTGCAGGATGTTCTGGCCTTCTTTCATGTTGGCCGTGACGAATACCGCGCGCTGGCCGTTGTAACGACCAATGTGTCCCCATTGACCTTCAGCCCAGCGGACTTCAGCCACATCACGCACTCGTACGATGCGACCCTCGATGGAGCTGACGACGGTATCGCGTACCTGCTCGAGATTGTCGTACGAGCCCGTGCTCTTGACGGTAAAACTGCGTGAGCCGACATCGATGATGCCCGCAGGAATATTGGCGTTCTCGCTATCGAGCGCCTGAATGACGCGGGCTGCGTTCAACTTGAGGTCGGCCAGGCGCTCCATGTTGACTTCAACGCGCAGTTCGCGCGGCGGATAAGCCCAGCTCTCCGACGTGCGAATGCCGGGTACGGCTTTCAAGACGTCTTTGAGCGCGCGCGCGTGATCTTCGAGTTCGCGATACGGAGCCTCGTCCGAGATCAATGCGTATTGAACGATGTTGACGAGGCCCGGGCTAAATTTCCGAATGCTAATTTGGCGTAGTTCGGCGGGCAGGTTTGGCCGCAGCGCGTTCACTTCACGCAAGACTTCATCGTACTTCTTGTCCGCGTCGGTATCGGCTTCGAATTCGACGATCGTGAACGAGACGCCATCGGCGATCACCGTCTCGAGTTGTCGAACGTCATCAAGCTCAGAGAGTCGATCTTCGAGTGGCTTGGCGATGAGACGTTCGAGATCTTTGGGGTCGGCACCGGGCATGATTGCAGCGATGTCGAAACCGGAGATTCGGAAGGAGGGATCTTCCTCGCGCGGTATGGAAATGAAGGCATAGATGCCCATCGCCACGAGGCAGAGGAAAGCCACCAGCGTGAACTGATAGCGTCTGATCGGAAACTCGAGTATCGACACGGCGCGCCCTTAGTTTGCTGCAGTCGTGATGGGGTTGATGCGTTCGCCATCGACGAGATAGAGCGCGCCTTCCGTCACGAGCGGAGTACCGCTCGAAAGCCCACTCGAGAGCGCGACGTTGTTGCCATCAATGAAAGCGACCTTCACCTCGCGCTTGCGGGCGACTGCTCCATCGACGACGAACACCTGGGCGACATCGCCGTCGCCTTCGACGAGCGCGGCGATCGGGATATAGGTCAGGCTGGAGGTCGCCGCGGCTGCCGGCGTGATTTGTAATTTGGCCACAAAACCCGTTGCGAGCTTGATATCGCCGGGCGCGTCAAAATGCACTTCGATCGGGAACAAGCCGTTGCGCGGATCAGCCGCCGCCGAAACTTCGTGGACCTTGCCTGTGAAACGACGGCCAGGATAGGCATCGAGTTGAATATCGGCACGATCACCGACCGTGACACGAACGAGATCGCGATCGGAAAGAGCAGCCCGCACGATATGACCTCGTTCGCTGCTACCCAACACGATGATGGGCTGCCCTGGTGGCACGAGTTCACGTTCTTCGGCCAATTGACGCAGGATCACGCCATCGCGCGCGGCGACGATGGTCGATTGACCGAGGTTGAAGCGAGCTGCATCTCGCGCTGCAGCGGTGATGGCGGCCTGTGTGCGCAGATTTTGTAAAGCCTCCAGGCTGATCACCTGATCGGCATGCAAACGTTCACCGCGTTCGAGATCGCGCGCCGCTTTATCGGCCACTTGTTTGGCCTGCTGGAACTGTGCATCGATTTCCGTGAGCTCGAGTTCCGCGAGAAGCTGACCTTTTTTAACGGCCTGTCCTTCTTGTACGGCAATGCGGCGGATGATGCCGCCGGTCTTGAACGACAGACGCATTTCGTCTCGGGCCGCGACGATGCCATTGGTATTGAGGCTGGCGACAGCGGGCCCGCTCGAGGCGACGCCCGTGCGCACCGGTGTACCTTCATCGGTAGTGGAATCCGATGGTGCGATGCCGCAGGCAGTCAAAAACAGGGCGAGCAGCAACGGTGTCAGATGTTTCACGAGCGAGGGGCTCCGGTGGCGTAATCGAGGTCGGCTTGTCGTGCGAGCAATTCGAAACGCACGGCGTTGAGATTTAGTTCGGCGGCGGTGAGGCTGGTGCGTGCATCCAGGAATTCGACCTGATTGATCACGCCTTCGTCGCGTTTGCGACCCGCGATACGAAAGGCGGCGCGGGCGGCACTGGCTCGTGCCTCGGCGACCTGTAAGGAGGCCTGACTCGTCTGCAGTCGATCGAGCGCTTGTTGCACTTCGAGGGCGATTTGCTGCGCGAGCTGTGCTCGCTGCGTTTCGATCTGACGCAGTGCGAGTTTGGCCTCGCGCTCTTCGGCCCGACGCGCGCCGCCATCGAACAGCGTCCAATTCAGCAGTAGCGAAACGGTGGCGTAGTTTCGACCGCGCCCGAACTCGTATCGTTCTCCCTGGGTGCCGCCATCGACGGCGAGACCGAGTGAGGGAAGTCTCGCTGCGCGAGCGATATCCACACGCGATTCGATGGCTTTGACATTGCCTTCGAATTGGCCGACATCGGGTCGCTGCGTCAGGGCGAGAGATCGCAGTTGGTCGAGATCAACGGAGACTCGCGCGAGCTCACCATCGATGAGTGCATCATCGAGCGCCGTCTCGAGTGGGCGATTCAACAAAAAGTTCAGATAGCTGCGCGCTTGATCACGCAGTTGGCGAGTTTCGGTCCATTGTTGCTCGACCGCGAGTAGCTCGGCGCGTGCGCGCAGGACCTGATCTTCGGTGATGGTGCCGTTACGGAACAGTGATTCGTTGATGCGCAGATTTTCCTGCAAAAGCGCGCGACTAGCGGCGACGATGTCGCTGCCGCGGCTTGCTCGCAACCAGTCGAGGTAGCCGACGGCGACATCGCGACGCAGGCGTTGCTCGAGTGCGAGTTGCGCGTAACGGGTTGCTTCCATGACGGCACGCTGAGCGCGCACGGCAGCCGGAATCGCCGGGGCGAACAGCGGTTGGCGCAGACTGATGCGTGAATCCTGCTCGCGTTCCCGTTGTAGCAGGAAGCGGGGGTCCTCGATGCTACCGAAGCGCGGCGCTTTGCCATCGGCAACCAACAGTTCGTTCAGGGTTGCATAGACCGGATTGAAAGCCGCCCCGAGAGGCAGCGATACCTCGCGGCCACCTTCGGCACGGGTATAGCGAGCGCTGAGGCTGGCTTCCGGGAAGAAACGCGCTCGAGCGGCATCGAGCAACGCCTGACTGCGTTCGAGCTCGAGGCCGGCCGATTGCAGGCCGAGGTTAGAGCGCAGCGCCTCGGCGACATAGCCGTCGATGATCTCGGCGACGGTCCGTCCGGCAGGCAGGGGCAGGTTCGCCGCCGCCTCGAGCGTAGGCCCCGGGTTCGAGGCAGCCGAGGCTCCGACACTACCCAGTAGTGCTAAGCAAAGCCCCGAGGTGAGTCCAACCCAAGGTTTCATGATCGAAGCGCCGTTGGGCTCGCGATGGCCCGTGCTGCGAAGATGAACCCTTGCTCGATGAGCTCGCTTTGGGTCACTCCGGCCGACTCTAGGCTGCCCGACTTGTGCTGCGTGAGCTGCAAGACGCCGTGCATCAGTCCCCAGAGGGTGAGTCCGAGTAGCGCCGAGGGACCGGCATCGGTCCGGATGGAGCCATCGGCTTTCCCTCGCTCGATCGCTTCGACGAGGATGTTTTGTAACTCATCGCCCGCCTTGACCGAGACGTCGAGCGAAGGGTCGTCGGCCATCGGGCTGTGGGCCTCAACTTGTGCGAGTGCATCGAAGAGCGTGGGGTAGTCCGACGCGAAGCGAACGTAGGCTCGGCCACAGGCCTCGACCTGCTTGAAGCCCTCGGTCTCGGCCGCCACCGCCGCGACGAACCGCTCCCGGAGTAACTCGAGCGCCCGAATGCACAGGCCGATCAGAAGGTCGTGTTTGTCTTTGAAATAGACGTACACCAAGGCGCGCGACAGGCGAGCTTTGCGCGCCACTTGCTCCATCGTCATGGCCTCGAAGCCGACGACGCCGGCGACTTCCGCAGCGGCTTCGAGGATCTCGAGTCGGCGGCGTTCTTTTTCTTCCAGACGACGTTCGGCGAGGTAACTCATGCGGCCAATCTGCCGCTTCATTGACATTCTGTCAATGAATATACGCGAGTTCTATCTTTGGATAATTGTTTCGATTTGGTGGCAGCAGGTCCTGGGACGCCGTCGCTCTACAGCAGAGGCAACCAGAAATGCAGCAACCAGAACGCCACCATACCGCCGGCGATTGTTCCAATAATGCTACGAGTGTAGGAAAAAATGACGATACCGATGCACCCAGCAATCAATTTGTGATTGCTGGCGGTGATTTGCAATTGTCCGTCGACGAAGACCAGATCCGCGGCGACGATCGCGGCGAGGGCGCAGGCGGGTGCGAAACGCAAGGCCGCCTCGACCACGGGTGGAAACTGGACGCGCGCCCCGAGTACGAACAAGCTCGAGCGGGTGATGAAGGTCGCCGCCGTCACGCCAAGAATCGCGAGCCAAACATAGGGGTCGATGGTGTCGAGCCAAGCCGTCATGACCCGCCCTCCGGCGAGGCGCCGCGGCGCCTCAACTCGCGATCGACGAAGAGGGCGACCGCGATTCCCACGATCACGCCACAGAGCAGACCAAGGCGCAGTGGGAGCGCGTTGGCGAGTACGGCGACGATCGCCGCCGCGATCGCCCCGGCAAGTGCCGGCCACTGTCGGCAGAGCGGAACGAGTAGTGCGACGAGGGCGAGGGTACCGGCGAGTTCTAGCCCCCAACTGGCCGGGATGGCAGACGCGGCGAAGATGCCGATCAAGGACGACACCTGCCAGATCACCCAGTTGGCGAGAGCGCCGCCCGTGTAATAGGCCACCTTGTGCGGGTAGTTCGGTTCCTGCTGCAGCAGGGTCGTGAAGCGCACGAACATGATGTCGCCGACGATGTAACCGAGCCACAGTCGACGACCCGTTGGCAGGTGCGTGAAGTGCGGACGCAGCAGCGCCGTGTAAACCACGAACCGAAGGTTGACGATGATCGCTGTTAACGTGACGAGCCAAAGTGGGGCGAGGGTGGCGATCAGCGGCATGGCGGCCAGTTGGGCGCTACCGGCGTAGGCGAGCAGGCTCAGAATCGTCGCATCGAGGGTGCTGAGACCCGACTTGACCATGGCAACGCCGGTCACCAAACCCCAGGCGAAGATGCCCGGGCTGAGCGGCAGCAGTTCCCGCGCGCCGCGCAGGGCTGCATCTCGACGTGAGGACTTAGACAAGATCGATGGCGTGTGCTTTGAGATCGGCGAGGGCGATGAGCTCCAAGGCGCGCCGATGAGTGGCCTTCAACAACACCTTCGGCGCCTTACCCGCGCGAAGCGCCTCCTGCCAACGCGCCGCGCAAAGACACCAGCGATCACCGGGTTTCAGGCCGGGGAAGCCGTAGGCGGGCTGGGGCGTGGAAAGATCGTTACCGCGTGAACGCGAGAACTCGAGAAAGTCTGCCGTCATCACCGCACAGACGGTGTGCGAACCGGTGTCGCGACTCTCGGTCTCACAGCAGCCACTGCGGAACCACCCGGTCTTGGGTGTGAGGCTGCACGGCGTGAGGGGTTCGCCGAACACATTCACCTGGGGATTGTCGCCACCGCCGCTTCCGTCCATGGGGCGCAAGGGTACCGCATGACCCTTATACTCGCTCGTTGTGAATGAGAATCTGTCACCGTCGCTGCGCCCGCTGTCGGCTTTGCCGCTAGGCGAGCGCTCGGTCGTTGAAGCCATCACCGACTCGGCGGTGTTGTCGCGTCGCTTGTTGGAAATCGGCTGTATCGAAGGGGCAGCCGTCGAGGTGGTTGCCGTCATGTGGCCCGGCCACGACCCGCTCGCCGTCCGTATCGGGGGCTCGACCTTCGCGCTTCGCCGACAAGAAGCGGATCTGGTGATGGTGCGATGAGAGTCGCACTCATCGGTTTACCGAACTGCGGTAAGACCGCATTGTTCAACCGTTTGACCGGCAGTCGCCAAAAGGTCGCGAACTATCCCGGAGTCACGGTCGAGCGCAAAGAGGGTACGTTCGCTGATGCCAAGGGCCAGCGCTATGAGTTGGTCGATCTGCCCGGACTGTATAGCTTCAAACCGACGACGCTCGACGAGGCGATCACGCGCGATGTGGCACTCGGGCGACTCTCCGGCGAGCCGCGTCCCGAGTTGTTGGTGCTCGTCGCCGATGCAACCCATCTCTCGTTGTCTTTACGCCTGACACTCGAGGCCCGTCGTCTCGGGTTGCCGATGATTCTGGCGATCAATCGCAGCGATATCGCCAAGCGTCGCGGATTCCAAATCGATCTTACAGCGCTATCGGCTGAGCTCGGCGTTCCTGTCGTCGAGACGGTGGCGACCCGGCCCGGCGGCGCCGATTCTTTGATTAGAGCGCTCGAGCAGCGCGCTTGGCCAGAGGTCGTTCCGCTCGCGTGGCACGAGCCGACGTCGGACGATGTGGTCGCGGCGCATCGTGAGGTCGCCCGGTTGTTGAGCGCCGCTCACCATCAAGAGCCTAGGCGCAGTCCAACCGTGGTCGCGGCTGATCGGGTGCTGCTGCATCCTTTCTTTGGGATGGTGTCGTTAGCGGCAATTTTGTTTTTGGTGTTCCAAGCGGTGTTCAGTTGGGCCAGTTGGCCGATGGACATGATCGATGCTGGCGTTGCAAGCATCGGCGACGTCTTAGCGACTCACCTGCCTGAAGGGGCTTTGCGCAGTTTGCTGATTGACGGCGTCATCGCGGGGCTTGGCAGCGTCGTGGTCTTCCTGCCGCAAATCTTGATTCTCTTCGCCTTCATCCTCGTGCTCGAGGACAGTGGTTATTTACCGCGAGCTGCCTATCTGCTCGATCGATTGATGGGTAGCGTAGGGCTTTCGGGTCGCGCGTTCATTCCATTGCTGTCGTCGTTCGCCTGCGCCATTCCCGGAATCATGGCGACTCGAACTATTCCGAGCATCCGCGATCGCATCGCGACGATCATGGTCGCACCGTTGATGACGTGTTCGGCGCGACTACCCGTGTATGCGTTATTGATTGCCGCCTTCATTCCCGATCGTGCGGTGGGTATTTTCAACCTACAGGGTCTTGTGCTGTTCGCACTGTATTTCGCCGGTATCCTCTCTGCGCTGTTGGTCGCTTATGTGATCAAGCGTTGGCAAGGTGCAGGCGATCAGCATCTGCTCATGCTCGAACTTCCCGATTACCAATGGCCGAATCTCTTGAATTTGTTCGTCGGTCTGTACGATCGAATGCGAATTTTTCTCGAGCGGGTTGGCGGCATCATTCTCGCGATGGTCGTTTTGTTGTGGTTCCTCTCGACGTATCCAGCTGCGCCACCAGGGGCCACTGCGCCGGCGATCGAATACAGTTTTGCCGGCCAGATCGGCAAGGCACTGGCCATCGTGCTTGAGCCCATCGGCTTCAACTGGCAGATCGCCATCGCCCTCGTGCCTGGTTTGGCTGCGCGTGAGATCGCCGTCGGTGCGCTTGGAACCGTATATGCTCTTTCAGGTAGCGAGGAGGCGATCGCGGGTGCGCTGGCGAGCACGATTGCTGCTGAATGGAGTTTGGCAACGGCGCTCGCGTTGTTGGCGTGGTATGTATTCGCGCCACAGTGCCTTGCAACCTTGGCAGTGGTGAAACGCGAGACGGGTGGTTGGCGTCATCCTTTGATGATGGCCGCATATCTTTTCGCGCTGGCCTACTTGGCTGCGTTTTTGACCTATCGTCTCACCCTCATGTTGATGGGAGCTTGAGCGTCATGTGGCAGAACCTCATCGTGATGGCCGCTGTTGTCGTCGCCTCGCTCTATGTGGTCTGGTCGCTCGCGCCCGCCTCGTTTCGACGGTGGATTGCGACTCGGTGGGGTGGGCGTTTCACTTGGCTTGCACGAAGCGCCAAACAGAGCGGCTGTGGGGATTGCGCAGCGCGTAGCGAAGCGAGGTCTTCAAGATGAGTAAGTCATTGCATCAAACCCTGATGCCCCGAACTGCCGTGATGATCCTGCTCGGTCTTTTTGCAGCGCCTTTTGTCACACAAGCGTCGCCGTTAGCGGTTACCGACGATACCGGCAAGGCGATTTCATTCACACGGCAGCCGGTTCGCATCGTGAGCTTGTCACCGGGCGCAACGGAGCTGCTATTCGCGGCAGGCGCCGGTAGCCAGGTCGTCGGCACGGTAATCGGTGCCGATGCGCCGGAGGCTGCCAAAAAAATCGAGCGCTTGGGTGATGTGAACGCGCTCAAGTACGAGCGATTGCAGGCGCTCAAGCCCGATGTGATCGTGATTTGGCGCGATATGACGCATGAGCTCGTGCTCGAGAGTCTCCAAAAATTGCGCCTGCCGATTTATCAAGTCAGCTTGCGAAATTTCGATGAGATGCCCGCATCGATTCGCCGCCTCGGTCGACTGGCCGGTACTTCATCAACAGCTGAGACGGCTGCACGGCAGCTGGAAGAGCGGGTTGCTGCGCTTCCGAAGCGTCCTGCGCCAAAAGCGATCTCCGATGCGCCTGCCGTCTTTTTCATGATGTGGGACGTGCCGCTTTATACGGTCGGCAGTCGACATCTGATGAACGATGCAATGCGGCGCTGCGGCGCGCGTAATATTTTCGATGACATCGATTTTCCGGCGCCGATCGTCGAATTTGAAGAAATCAAAAAACGTAATCCGGATGTGATTCTGATGGGCGCTCCGCCGATCACCTCACGCGATTGGCGTGAGCGGTGGAGTCGGTTCCCAGCGGTCACGGCGGTGGCTACGCGCCAGATGATTCATTTCGCCGACATCCGATTGACCCGCATGGGGCCAACGGCCATTGATGCCGTCCCGGCTCTTTGTGAGCAATTGAAACCCATGCGCAAAGGAGCGCCGCGTTGATGAGAACGTTACGACACATCCTCGCAGTTCTTCTAGTGGCAACGGCGAGCAACCTCGCGCCTGCGGATGATATCGATGCCATCGATCGACTCTCGCCGAGTCAATTCGAGTCCTTTGCAGATGATCTCGTCGCGGCACTCAGTTACAAATCGAGCTCCTCCGCAGAACCGCTTGGCGTGCTCGGTTTCGATCTCGGACTCGGTGTTTCATTGGTTCGGCTTGAGAATGCCGAGTCCTGGGGAATCGCCACCGGCAGTACGACCGAGTATCTGCCGATACCAAAAGTGTCGTTGACGAAGGGTTTGCCGTTCGATGTTGATGTTGGTGCCTTCGTCGCCGCCGTGCCGGGCAGCAATATTTTTGTTTACGGCGCTCAGTTGCAGTACGCACTGATGGCCGGCAATCCGGTGTTGCCTGCGGTCGCGCTGCGCGGCGGCATGACGCGCTTGTCGGGTGTCGAGCAGCTGTCTCTCGAAACCCGCAGCGTCGAGCTCGTCGTTTCCAAAGGTTTGTTTGCGTTCACTCCTTATGCAGGAGTCGGACGCGTATGGGGTGATGTCACACCGAACTCGGCTGCGGCTGCCACACTGCAGACGTTATCTCCAACACAGGATCGTATTTTCGCCGGACTGCAGTTTGGGCTCGTGATCGGCAGTCTGTCGCTCGAAGTCGACAAGACGGGTGACGCGCTCGGTGCGTCGACCAAGCTCGGCTTGCGGTTTTAACGCGCCGTGTCGGGGCTCAATCGTGGTTTAGGGCTGTGGGCGGGGATCGCCGTCAACGTAGCCAATGTCATCGGTACCGGCGTTTTTCTCAAGACGCGTGTCATGACCTGCAATGTCGACGATCCCATGATTGTCATGGCCGTCTGGCTTGCTGCGGGACTGTTATCACTGCTCGGCGCGTTCTGCTACGCCGAACTGGCGTCGATGATGCCGGCAGCAGGGGGCGACTATGTCTTTTTGAGACGCGCTTACGGAAAGCCGACCAGCTTCCTCTATGGCTGGACTGTCTTTGCCATCATGAAGACGGGTTCGCAGGCGGCGCTGGCGGTCGGATTCGCTATTTTCATGAACGCCGCGCTCGGGGGTGTCCTTGATCAAGCGTGGCTGACGCTGCCACTCGGCGATGGTATTTCTTTTACGGGCCTGACGGTCGTCGCGCTATCGGCATTGTGGCTCGTCACGCTGTTCAACTGTGCATCTGTCGCCACTACGGGTAGCGCCGCCACCGTGCTCACGGTGATGAAAGTGCTGACCGTACTTGCGGTCGGTATCGGTGCATTCACGTTTGGTCAGGGCGATCTTTCGCATCTTTCTGGGTCAGCGAGTGGCGGCAGTTGCGAAGGCGTCGAAGCGAGCGCCATGGGTGGTCTTGCTGGTATCGGCGCCGCCATGCTCGGTGCGCTCTGGGCCTACGATGGTTGGAATAACGTCGCGCCGCTTTGCGGTGAGGTCAAAGACCCGCAGCGCAATTTGCCGCGAATGTTCATCTGGGGCACGTTGCTCGTGATCGGCCTTTATGTTGGCGTCAACGCCGCCTACTTCTATGTTCTCTCGCCGCAGGAGATCGCGAGTGTGTCAGCGACCTCGTCAGTCGCAACCGAGGTGTTGAAGACCTTCGCTGGTCCCGCTGCGGTGACCTTCATGGCCGCGGCACTCATGCTCTCTTCGTTAGGTTCGCTGCACGCCTCGGTGCTCGCCAATTCGCGAGTGCCTTTCGCGATGGCAAGCGACGGCATGTTCTTCAAGCCATTGGCGAAAGTGTCCGAGCGCAGCCGCGTGCCGGTCAACGCGGTGCTGGCCCAAGCAGGGTGGGCGAGTGTGCTCACGCTCTCCGGCACTTACGACACTCTGACCGATTCGGTTGTATTTGCTTCGTGTCTCTTTTATGCGTTGAGCGCGGCGGCGGTCATTTTGTTCCGGCGCACCGAGCCGGATCTGCCGCGCCCTTTCAAGACCTGGGGATATCCGTTTACACCGATCGTCTTCGTATTGGTTTCCGCCGCGTTGCTGATCAGCGCGCTCGTCGCCACGCCGAAGCAGGCCTTGCTCGGGATCGGCGTGATCCTGCTCGGTGTTCCCTTGTACTTCTACTGGAATCGAAATCGATCCTGAAAAAGAATCGATTTTTACAATCTAGTTTTTCTGAAAAATCAGGAACGTTTTCTTTGTACTGATCGCAGAGCCGATGGTGCGAGAATACGCCGGGTTTTTTTAATGTGGCTCTGCGATGCGGAAGGCGCCCTTCCCACAATCGATGAAGAACGTGGTTCACGTTCCGGCTTTGCTGTTGGCAGCACGGCACGGGCCGCTCACGGTCGGCGATCTGGTTTTACTGTTCCGCTTGTATGGTTTTGGCGGCGAGAGCGCCTGCAAGAAGCTCGTGCATCGTCTCTCCACCCTCACACTGCTCAAAGTCGAAGGCGGCAAGAGCAGCGATGGTCGAGAGAAGCTGGTCAGCGTGACGCCTAAAGCACAACAAGTGCTGAATGATTTCCGACACTTGCTCGATCAGCTCGAATCGAGACGCTGAGTTTCCGCTCGTTAGTCGCGAAAGTTGTCAAAGGACAACGGGCGATCAAACTCCTGTTTGCGTAACAAGGCGATGGCGTCCTGTAGATCGTCGCGCTGCTTTCCGGTCACGCGAACTTTGTCGCCATGAATGGCACCCTGCACTTTGAGCTTGGACTCTTTCAGCAGTTTGACGATCTTTTTGCCGCACTCCTGATCGATGCCGTGACGCAGCACGACATCTTGGCGTGCCTCGGCCAAATTCGTTTGCGCATCTTTGAGATCAATGCAGGCGACATCAATGCCCCGCTTGGTGAGTTTTAACTTCAGGATATCCAGCATTTGTTTGAGCTGGAATTCGACTTGCGCCTTCATCTGCACCGCGAATTCTTTCTCTTTGAATTCATATTTGCAGCCTGTGTCCTTGAAATCGAAACGCTGCGATAGCTCACGGTTCGCCTGATCGATGGCATTGGCAAGTTCGTGGCGATCAATTTCGGAGACAACGTCAAAAGAAGGCATTACTCACTCCTCAAGCCGTCGGTGGCGCAGGTTCCGCCAACAACGAATCCACCGTCTTTTCGAATTCGTCGACTAGCTTCTCGTAATGCACTCCGGTCGCAGGGCCTGAAAAGCCGGTGTGGATTTTTCGTACCTTGCCACTGCGATCGACGAAGATCGTGGTGGGAAAGGCAAAAACGCCGTTCAGCTGTGGCAGCTTCGATGCGGCATCGTCTTTGTCCGAGATGCCGGCGATCAGAGTGGTGTATTCGATCTTATAGCGATCGCGGAAACGATAGACGGCTTCGGCGGCCTTCGGGAAATCGCCGAACTGTTCGAACATCAACGAGACGACCTCGAAACCTTGCGCGCGCTTGCGTCGGTGTAGGTCTGCCAAGAAAGCGGCTTCGTCGTGACAATTGGGGCACCAGCTTCCAGCGAGCGCAACGACGATGACTTTTCCGCGGAAGAACGAGTTGTTTAAAGAAATCGAACTTCCGCCAAGATCGGGGAAAGTGAAATCGAGCTTCTCTGCATCTCCTACCAGCGCCGTTTTGTTGGCAGCGTCACCCAGCGAAGCAGAATCGTCTCGCTTGCCCGAGAATGTTTCGGTGTGCGCCGTGCCAGACCAAAATTGGCCATCCAGCGATCCGTCTTCTTTGACAGTCGCGTGGTAGAGAAAAACATGACCGCCATCAAACTTCGAGAGGCGAAGTTCATTGCCGCGCAATTCGCCGGCAATGAAGCGATGATCACCGGTCGGCGTCAACACCGTGCCGGTCACGATAGTGTCGCTTTGTTTGAGTTCTGCGACAGCAGGATAGGTTTTTTTACCGTCGACGAACTGGAGTGCCCATCGACCGGTGAGGTCTGCCGCAGGAACCGACGGAGATTCCGTCGGTGATACGAAGCGCCAGTTTTGTCCATGTTTGGCGGTGAGTGGGATGATCTGCGGTTTACCGCCGCTTTTGATCATCGTCAGCGTTCCTTCGAGTGACTCTGCATCGAACGAAGCTTCGATGCGATTCTCGTACCCCGGCATGCGCAACGTAATGCGTTCGCCTTCGATCTTGATCTCATCGATACGAACCCGATCGTCGCCATTGATAAGTACGGCATGACGACGACCTTCCTCGGTTGCGAACTCGAGCCCGAAGGGCAATTCACCCCCCGGCACCTGCAGCACGGCGCGCCATAGGCCATCACGAGGAGCGTCGGTCGGAGCGCTGCCGCCGCTACAGCCGAGGATGCCAAGCGCCAGCAGACCGGGGAAAGCCCGTAAGGGGTGAAAAGGCTTGATGTTCATCGGCTAATTATAGGTAATGCGTTACAGTAGGATGCACTCATGGATGCGCTTTCCCCGGAATTTTGGCCGTTAGTGCTCGTCGGCTTTCTCGCGCAACTGATCGACGGCGCGATGGGCATGGCTTACGGCGTGTCGGCGAGCGCCTTTCTCACCACAATGGGCCATCCGCCCGCATTCGTTAGTGCGACGGTTCACGCGGCTGAAGTCGTCACGACAGGTGCGTCGGGTCTTTCGCATGCTTGGTTCCGTAATCTCGATCGCAGCATTTTCATCAAATTAGTTCTGCCCGGGATGATGGGCGGTGCACTCGGCGCTTATTTGCTGAGTTCCTTAGATGGCAACATCTTGCGACCATTCGTTTTTGCTTATCTGCTCGTGATGGGGGTGCTGTTGCTGCGTCGCGCTACGCGACAAGCGGAGCCGGAGCTCGCTCGTGCACCGAGTCATGCTTTAGGCGGCGCAGCGGGCTTTCTCGACGCCATCGGTGGTGGTGGCTGGGGGATGGTGACGACTCCCTCGCTGATCGCGCGAGGCGTACCGCCACGCTATGCCGTCGGCACCTCCAATGCCGCCGAGTTTTTCGTGACGCTCACGATTTCCATCACATTTCTGTTCACGTTCGACTGGCGGCGGTTCGACCTCGTCATCGCGCTGTTAGGTGGCGGCGTGATCGCTGCGCCTTTTGGCGCTTGGATCGCCAAGCACGTGCCCTCGCGAATCGCCATGACAGCGATCGGTTTGATGGTGATGGGCCTATCCGGCTTTGGGCTTTTCAACTGGTGGTTATCGCGTCACGCGTAAGCGGCAGTCCTTGACGCGTGTTTGGCCCGGCAGCGATACTCGGTTGGCTATGTTCGCTGCCTCGCATATCAACCTGTTTGCCCGCCGCTGGTGGGGTTGGCGCCGCTCCTGAAGGAGAGGGCGCGGGGCGCTGTCGGACTTAGAAACCCATAGAGGATGAGCCACCCGAACCCATCTCCGGACATGACCGGGATGGGTTTTTGCGTTTATGTAGCCAGGATTTATGAAGCCACCTTTTGATATCGCCGGCGATCTCGATACCCCGGTATCGGCCTTCCTGAAGTTGCGGGCATTCAACCCGACTTTCTTGCTCGAGAGCGTCGAGGGTGGCGAACGACTTGCGCGCTATTCCTTCATCGGTTTTGGTGACACCACCTTTGCCATTCGCCTTGCGACCGATGGCTTCACGCAGGGAACGCAGTCCCTGCCTGTACCGCGCGATCAGCAAGAGTTGCTGAGCGCCTTGCGACTCGCGCTGTCGAAAGCGCCGAAACCGACCGCGCCGGGTGCAGGGCCGGACTTTCCATTAGCCGGCGGTCTCGTTGGTTATGCATCATATGATGTCGTTCGATTCTTTGAGCGACTGCCGCCTTTTACTGCAGACCCGAAGGGCGTGCCTGATTTGCACTACGTTGCACCCGGGTCTCTATTGGTCTTTGATCATCTGACTCGCGGTATCGCCTTGCTGCACTCGGGCAGCGAGGCTGAGCGTCAATCGCTGCGTCGCGAGATCATTCTGGCGTTACGAGGTGGCGTTCCCTTGCCGACTGCGCGCGGGAAGTTCAGCGCACCGGTCGCGTCGATGTCGCAGAGTGAATTTCTTGCCAAGGTTGGACGCACGCAAGAATACATCGCTGCCGGCGATGTCTATCAGCTCGTATTGTCGGTTCGTTTTGGCGGACGACATGATGTCGATCCCTTCGAGGCGTATCGAGCGCTGCGACTCATCAATCCGTCACCCTACATGTATTACTGTGCGCTCGGCGATATCACGGTCGTTGGATCATCGCCCGAAGCATTGGTGAAGCTCTCGCATGGGCAAGCGCAACTAAGACCCATCGCTGGCACGCGACCGCGTTCGGCGGATGATGTGATTGATCGTCAGCGTGAGGCGGATCTACTTGCAGACCCGAAGGAAAATGCGGAGCACGTGATGCTCGTCGATCTAGCTCGAAACGATTTGGGCCGTGTCGCCAAGGCGGGTTCGGTGAACGTGGCGCCCTATAAATCGATTGAGCGCTACAGTCACGTGATGCATATGGTGAGCGGCGTGCGCGGCGAACTCGCGCCCGGCCGTGATGCCTTCGATCTTTTCGCCGCAGCTTTTCCTGCCGGCACGTTGGTGGGGGCGCCCAAGGTTCGCGCGATGGAAATCATTGACGAGCTCGAACCGGTCAGGCGCGGACTTTATGGTGGCACCGTCGGCTACTTCGGCGCGCAAGGCGACATGGATCAGGCCATCACCATACGAACGCTCGTCTTTCGCGGCGACGAATATTCTTATCAGGCCGGTGCCGGCATCGTTGCCGACAGTCAGCCGCAGAGTGAGTACGATGAAGTGATCGCTAAGAGTAGCTCCGCGGCACGCGCCCTCGCCATGGCAGCAGAGGGGTTGTGATCATGACCGCGCCGCGTCTGCTTCTGATCGACAACTACGACTCCTTTACCTACAACCTCGTTCAGGCGTTTCTTATTTTGGGCGCTGAGGTAGATGTGCGTCGCAATGATGCGGTGACGGTTGCCGAAGCCCTTGCCACCGCACCGACCCATGTCTGCATTTCACCAGGACCAGGCACTCCCTACGAGGCGGGTGTCTCGATGGAGATCATTCGCGCTTTTGCGGGGAAAGTGCCGGTTTTCGGCGTCTGTCTCGGGCATCAATCGATCGTTGAAGTGTTCGGTGGCAAAGTCGTGCGCGCCGGACGTTTGATGCATGGCAAGACGTCGCAGATTACCCACGATGGGTTGGGGCTTTTCGATGGCTTACCCAATCCTTGCGAAATCGGTCGCTATCATTCTTTGATCGCACAGCCTGAGAGCTTGCCCGCACACCTTTTGGTCACGGCGCGCACTGCCGAGGGCGAAATCATGGGTGTACGACACCGTGAGCTGATGGTCGAGGGGGTGCAATTCCATCCCGAGAGCGTACTCACACCCGACGGCCCACGATTGATGGGTAACTTCCTTGCTCAAACCGGAGGCCGCCGTGACTGAGTTAGTCATAGAAAAGTCGGTCAAAGAAATGCTTGAGCATATTCTCGATGGTCATCATTTGACCGAAGAGGAAAGCGCGAGATTGCTCAAAGCGTTGACAGACTCGGCACTGTCGCCGGCGGTAGCAGGCGCCATCCTCGCGGGTCTTCGCGCGAAAGGAGTGGTCGCCGCCGAGTTGCGCGGATTCGCCAGTGCCATGCGTGAACTCGCTCGTAAGCCGCAGGTCGATTCAGCTCTGCGGTCGCGTTCGATTGATATCGTCGGGACGGGCGGTGACGCATCGGGTAGCGTCAATATTTCGACCGGAACCTCACTATTGGTTGCGGCGGGTGGCGTTCCCGTCATCAAACATGGCAATCGATCGATCTCTAGCCGCAGTGGCAGTGCCGATGTGCTCGAAGCGCTCGGTTTGTCTTTGCCGCTCGATGAGCAGCGAGCCGGTGAATGTTTGACTAAGACGGGGTTCACGTTTCTTTTTGCGCCGCATTACCACCCGGCGATGAAGGCGATCGCGCCGATCCGACAGGCGCTCGGCATTCGGACGATTTTCAATGTACTCGGGCCGCTGACGAATCCGGCAACGCCGCCTTTTCAGCTCGTCGGCGCCTATAGCGAGTCGATGGCGAAACTCATGGCGGACACACTGGCCGGTTTGCCCGGTCTCACGCGTGCCTTCGTCGTGCATGGCGCGCTCGGTTGGGACGAGCCCACGACGGCAGGGCCTTTCGTCTTGTTCGATGTTCGACCCGCCTCGGTGACACGGAGCCTTCGCAGTCCCGCCGATTACGGGATGCGGACGTGCGCAGCTTCGGAGCTTGCCGGTGGCGACGCAACCCATAATGCAGCGGCGCTGCGTGCCGTGTTCGAAGGTCGTGACCTCGGCGCACATCGTGACACTTTGTTGATGGGTGCTGCGCTGGCTTTCGAATGTGCTGGGCTGGCTCCAGGTCCCATGGATGGCGTCGCGCGCGCTCGCGCCATCATCGACACGGGCGCCGCCCAGCAGATGCTGCAGCGCCTTGCGGAGTTTGGTCGTGGCTGACGACTTTCTCGCCACGATGGCAGCGGGTAGTCGGCGACGCGTCGATGCCGCCAAAGCACAGGTGGCCGAGACCGAGCTCCTGGCTTCACTGGCAGATCTACCGCCGCCACCTGCATTGCAACTGAGCGAGCGAGGATTCGACGTCATTGCCGAGATGAAGTTGCGCTCGCCGGCGCTTGGACAGTTACGTAGCGCCATGGATGATTCTGCTGATGCGAGAATTCGCGCCTACGTTCAGGGCGGTGCTGCCGCCATTTCAGTGCTCACCGAGCCCGACCGATTCGATGGCTCACTCGATCATCTGCGCGCCGCGTCGGCGTTGAGAGTGGTGCAGCAATCTGAGGATGGCCGCAGGCGGCGTATTCCGACGATGCGCAAAGATTTTTTGGTAGATCCTTATCAAGTGTTGGAAGCGCGCGCAGCCGGTGCGGGCGGCGTGTTGTTGATCGTAAGAATGCTGGACGATCAGACCTTGAGACGGCTTTGCGAGACGGCGCTCGAGCAAAGACTCTTCGTGTTGATCGAGACATTCGATCTCGCTGACATCGAGCGTGCCGATCGATTGATCGAGCAGCTGCGATCGACCGACACGGGTTTGTTGATCGGGGTGAATAGTCGCGATCTCGTGAGTCTGCAAGTCGTTCCAGATCGTCTCGAGCAACTGGTGTCTCAGTTGCCCAATACCGTTCCTCGCGTCGCTGAGAGCGGTGTGCTCACAACGGCGGATGCCGCGCGGATGGCGACTGCCGGATACGATTTGGCGTTGATTGGGGGTGCGCTGATGCAAGCGGCGGATCCCGAAGCGCATTTAGCGGCCATGTTGCAGTCTGCGCGCGACGCCGCGCAGCGTCGTCGAGTCTCTCTGCGAGCTTGAGTATCGTGATGTCACCGTGGATCAAAGTGTGTGGACTGACCGATGCAACGGCGGTCACGACCGCTTTGGAGCAGCAAGTCGATGCCATCGGCTTCGTCTTTGCGCCGTCACCGCGTCAGGTGAGCATCGAGCAAGCGCTGCGTCTGGCTGAACCCGCGCGGGGCAGAGCTTTGTGTGTGGCGGTCACGCTGCATCCCTCTGCAGCACTGGTTGCGAGTCTACTCGAGGAATTCCGCCCCGATTTATTGCAGGTGGATTTGGCGGATCTGGCTTCACTGCCGCCGATCGATCCGAGCCGTATACTGCCCGTCGTACGTCAACAACAGACCGTGCCGACTCAATGGCCAGCGCGCGTCTTGTTCGAAGGGCCTCGCAGTGGCGCAGGTCTCACGGCCGATTGGCAACAGGCAGCGCAAGTTGCCGCGATGACCGAGTTGGTTCTGGCCGGTGGCTTGTCACCTGAGAATGTGGCGGCGGCGATTCGTGAGGTGCGTCCTTTCGGTGTGGATGTATCGAGCGGTGTCGAAGCATCACCCGGCCGGAAGTCGCCGCAGAAGATGATCGAATTTGTTGAGGCAGCACGCCGCGCCTCTGCAGGAGTGTAAAGATGAATGCTCATGTGAAATTCAGTGCCGAGGATCAGCGTCGCATGCTCGATGCCGAGCTCGGTGGCCAATATCCCGACGCGCGCGGTCGTTTCGGCCCCTATGGCGGTCGGTACGTACCGGAAACGTTGATTCCGGCACTCGAGCGTCTCGAGGCCGGCATGCGCGAACATTTGCATCGCGCGGATTTCCAGAAGGAGTTGACCGACCAATTACGTCATTGGGTCGGACGGCCGACAGCATTGAGTTATGCGCCGCGCCTCTCCGCTGCTTGGGGCGCCGAGATCTGGTTCAAGCGTGAAGATCTCGCTCACACGGGTGCGCACAAGATCAACAACGCATTAGGGCAAGCATTGCTCGCCAAGCGCTTGGGTGCCAAGCGCATCGTGGCTGAAACCGGTGCCGGACAGCATGGCGTGGCGAGCGCAGCAGCGTGTGCACGTCTCGGCTTGCCCTGCATTGTTTACATGGGCGCGATCGACATGGAGCGACAGGCACCAAATGTTGGTCGTATGCGCCTAATGGGCGCGCAAGTGGTGCCGGTCACGGGCGGCGATCAAACATTACGTTCCGCCATCGATGAAGCGCTGCGCGATTGGGTCTCTGATCCGATGGAGACTTTTTATTTGCTCGGTTCGGCCGTAGGCCCACATCCGTATCCTTATCTGGTGCGTGA
>JACCDU010013949.1_pt1 | contig 91601 bp, 88 predicted proteins | sample 7446081 | NCBI WGS metagenome assembly JACCDU01 (sample SAMN15323447, study PRJNA562643) | freshwater metagenome | isolation source: river surface water | place: USA:Blue River Watershed | collected 2017-08-17
AGTATCCAATTATTAAAGTTGCGTGTATTCTGAGCGACTCTCGGGGAGTCGTGGATCGCAATGCGTCAGCGACTTTTTATCCCATATATTCACACTCCAATCATGCTGAACATTTCTCTTCGCAATATCCTCTTCGCGCTATCCATTTCAATCACCGCTTTGTTTAGTGTCAGCGCGCACGCAGAAACACGCGCCGCACTCGAGCGTAGTTCTTGGGCAGCGCTCAATGCGCTCATTTCACAAAATGCGATCGCCAAAGAATTAAGCACTAAAGCAGCTGCCGTTTTGGTTTTTCCCAGCGTTAAAAAAGCCGGCTTCATGATTGGTGGGCAATATGGTGAAGGCGTGTTGTGGCGCGGTGACAAAGCAGCCGCTTTTTACAATACAGGTGGTGCATCATTCGGTTTTCAGGCTGGCGCCCAAGAGTATGGGTACGCCATGTTTTTTATGAAAGAGGAAGCCATCAATGCCCTGAACGTTGCGCAAGGCTTTGAAGTCGGCGTGGGTCCAAGCATTGTTGTGATCGATCAAGGCATGGGAAACTCGACGACGACCACCACCGTTCAAAAAGATATCTATGCCTTCGTATTTAGCCAAAAAGGCTTAATGGCCGGCGTTGGTATTCAGGGTAATAAAATCACCAAAATCAACAAGTAAGTACGGTCTGTGCAAAAACCTGAACTCAAACTTCCTGCGCTTCCCGCTGGCCGGCACTATCGCTTCCACGCGATGAACAAACCGTCCGGCGCGGAGTGCAATATCGATTGCGATTACTGCTTTTATCTCCATAAGACTGACTTGCTCGAGCATAAGCCGCACGCTCGGATGGACGATCCAACGCTTGAGCAGCACATTCGCCAGTACATTGAAAGTCAGACCGGAGAACAAGTTGTTTTTTCCTGGCAAGGTGGTGAACCCACATTGATGGGATTAGCGTTTTATGAGCGTGTCGTTGCACTGCAAGCCAAGTATGCAAAGCCTGGGCAGCGGATTGAGAATGATCTCCAGACAAACGGTATCGCGCTCGATGACGAATGGATTTCGTTTCTTAAGAAACATAATTTCCATGTCGGGCTATCCATTGACGGTCCACGCGAATTGCACGATTTATATCGTAAAACGCGCAACAATAAGCCGACGTTTGATTTGGTGATGAATGCCGCGCGCAAACTCGTTGCCGCAGAAGTATCCTTTGCGGCTTTATGCGTCGTCAATCGCGCCAATGCAAAACATCCTAAAGAGGTATATCGTTTTCTGGTGGACGAAGTCGGAAGCTGGCGGGTTCAGTTCAATCCCGCTGTCGAGCCGAAAGCCTTCAAAGAATCTGCACCAGGCAAGATGGATTTTTCGACTGCACCCTTGCAGGACTCTCCACGCGCCAAACCAGGTCACCCCTTATCGATTGTGACGGACTGGTCAGTCGATCCGGATGACTATGGTCATTTTTTGTCGGGCGTCTGGGATGAATGGCTTGCTACAGATTTTGGACGCATTCACGTCAACCTGTTTGAAACTGCGATCGCCCAGGCAAGTGGACTCCCCGCTCAAACATGCACACAGGCGGAATTTTGCGGCAAAGGGCTTGCTGTCGAGCACGACGGAGAAGTCTACTCCTGCGATCACTTTGTTTATCCTGAATATCGCCTAGGAAATATCGCTCAGACACATCTCGGCGACATGGCCTTTTCTCCTGCACAGGAGAAGTTCGGAATGGATAAACGCGACACACTACCCAAACAATGTCGCAGTTGTGACTACCTGCAACTATGCTGGGGGGAATGTCCCAAAAACCGACTCATCAAGAGTCGCGATGGTGAAGTTGGGATGAACTATCTCTGCTCAGGACTCTATCACTTCTACGACCATATCGGGCCGGATGTCATCCGTATTCTGAGACATCTCGGCCGCCTACCTGAATAAGTTTATTTCTGAGGTGGAAAGATTTCTTTCCACTCGCGCTTCATATCCACGACAATCCAACCTTTGCTGGGAGCAAGGTCGAGTGCGTCGTTCAGGCGGCCGATTAACGAGTCCCTGTCGTAGGCGACCTCTCTCACGTCGTCGGTGTGATGAATCAACATGCCAAATCGAGGCCCTTGACCTGCGGTTGTCCACAACAGCATCTCACGATCACCATCTGAATTTCCAACAGCCATTACAGGGCGGCGTCCGATACGCTCCTGAATGCCGACCGGCTTATTCGCGCCATCGTCGATAAACTGCAGCTCTGGCTGTCCGACCAGGCGGGGTTGGCCATCTACGATTTCAAATTTCGTCTTAATCGAACTGCCAATCACACGTTCTGGAGGGATGCCGTACACCATCTCTGTCCAAGGCCTCATGAACTCAACCCCGCCTCCGGAGACAATATAGGTCTTGTAACCGCGTGTCTCAAGGTAGGTTAAGAGCTCAAGCATGGGCTGGTAAACCATTTCGGTGTAAGGTCGACCTGTCTTAGGGTGGCGCGCAGACTTCAACCAGTGCTCGACGATACCGCGGAAGGTTTCAGTATCGACCCCCGCATGCGTCGCCGCAATCAGTTCAAAGAGCCCTTTTTGTCCCGTTGCCAAGACTCCCTGCAGATCGTCTTCTAATACCGCCTTGAAAGGTTGTCGCGTCTTCCATTCGGGATGCTTGGGCGCAAGCGCCTTGATGCGATCAAATGTAAAAGCGATTTGGACGTAGATCGGCTGTTCGCTCCACAGAGTTCCATCGTTATCAAAAACCGCAATTCTCTCGGTTAACGGTACGAACTGTGGGCTTCCCTCAGTCGTGGTTGTTTCAATGAAATTCAACACGGCCTGTTTGCTTGGGCCCTCATTCCACGAAGGCAAAAGCCCTTGCGCAAAAGCATGGATCGTGAAAAACAACAAAATACCCGTTACCAACTTCTTCATGTCATCGCCGTCCATTTGTAGAATGCATAAAAAAACTCCGCCTGTTCAGGGCGGAGTTAGTCTACCTTGGTTACGCTCGTTTCAACACATCTGTGTTGCTTAGTTTTGTTGGGAGCGGGTCACAGACTCCATGACACGGTCAAGGTTAAAGCTACCGGGCTTCTGGCGAGGTGGGAACTCGCGGAAGCTCTGTAACCACCTGCCAACATAGGCGCCTGCTGGAGCAATCGCGAACATCCGGTCAAGATACCAGCGCTGATAGCCCATTGCATGCTCTTGCTGAGCGCGCTCGAAGGGATCCATACGCAAGTTTGTAAGGGCCGGGGCACGCAAAACAGTGAAGGGTTTTTGCCAGACTTCAAGTCCCTCTGCCTCTTGCTGAAGGAAAGTGACCTTCCAGTTGTCGTAACGCAAGGCAGCCACGCTACCATCATCCGTCCAGTAGATAAACTCACGGCGTGGCCAGGTCTTTTGCTCGCCCTTCAATGCTGGACCGAGGTCGTAACCATCGAGGTGGACTTTATAAGTCATGTCACCGACCTTGCGTCCCTTTAGGAGATCCTGCTTGACAGTCTTGTCACCTGCGGCAGCCAGCAATGTTGGCAGCATATCTTCGTGTGCGGCGATGTCGTTACTCACAGTACCTGGCTTGATGACACCTGGCCATTTGATCATCGCAGGGACACGGTAGCCACCTTCCCAGTTTGTATTCTTTTCACCGCGGAACATGGTCGTACCACCGTCAGGCCATGTGAAAGTCTCTGCACCGTTATCAGTCGAGTACATGATGATGGTGTTTTCATCGAGACCGAGCTCTTTAAGCTTGGCGAGAATCTGGCCAACATGCCCATCGTGCTCAACCATACCATCCGCATAGACCCCCAAGCCAGTCTTGCCTCTTGAGGACTCCTTCAGATGCGTGAAGATGTGCATGCGTGTAGAGTTCCACCAAATAAAGAAGGGCTTGTCCTCTTTTTTAGCGCGCTCCATGAAGTCAAGTGTCTTGACCATCACCTCATCGTCAATCGTTTCCATGCGCTTGCGTGTCAGAGGACCTGTATCCTTGATCGGACCGCCGGCAAAGCTATGTATCACGCCACGAGGACCGAATTTCTTTTTGAACTCCGGATCTTTCGGGTAGTCTGGATTCTCAGGTTCTTCTTCCGCATTCAGGTGATACAGGTTGCCGAAAAACTCATCAAAACCATGTGCAGTCGGCAGCATTTCGTCACGATCACCGAGGTGATTCTTGCCAAACTGTCCAGTCTTGTAACCACGCGCCTTTAATAATGTGGCGAGTGTCGGATCTTCTTTGCGCATACCCTCTGGGGTCCCGGGCAAGCCAACTTTTGTCAAACCTGTCCGGATGGGTGACTGACCCGTGATGAATGCCGCGCGGCCTGCAGTACTGCTCTGCTGTCCGTACCAGTCGGTAAAGAGCGCACCTTGCTTGGCGATACTATCAATGTTGGGCGTCTTGTAGCCCATCATTCCATGGTTATAGGCACTGATATTGAATTGGCCAATATCATCGCCCCAAAGGATCAGAATATTTGGTTGCTTTTGTGCTAATGCCTGAGTAGACAGGAGAGCACCAGCGGCCATGGCCAGAGCCATTGTGCTTTTCTTTAACGTAAATTTCATATTTAATCTCCGTAGGTCGGATATGACTTTTTGATTGAATCATTAACAGGGCATATCACGCCCATTAATTGGAACACAATTGTCAAAATTCAAATATCTTTTCTTGTCTGCGATTTTTTATATTCCAGCCATAATCGCCAATGTTTATGCGGCTGAGCGGGCATATCAGGTAGTGTTGCCTATACCCAACCAAACCGACATTTTGGTGCATGTCTTTACCCCTCCAAATACGCCAAAAGGCGTACTGATCGCACTCCATGGCTGCGGCGGCTTACTGTCGACCAACACAAAAAATGGTGACAAATTATCTGCCCGACACGCCGCGATGGCCGAATTTGCCAACCGGCATGATTGGATCGCAGTTTTTCCAGACAGCTTTACCACTCGCGGTCGAAGAGAGATATGCACTCAAAAATTTGTAGATAGAACGATCAAACAATCCAATCGTAAAGCAGATGTTTTAGCCACAGCGCAATGGGTCAAAGAACAGGATTGGTTTTCTAGCGAGTCAGGTCAAGATCAAAAAACTGTGCTGAAAACCGTATTACTAGGTTGGTCAAATGGCGGCACGACTGTACTTGAAACAATTGAAGCCTCTCCAAAAAATCTCACGCGGCAACCAATCGAAAATGTGACGACTCTTGTTGATCAAGCTGTAGCCTTTTATCCGGGATGTTCGGCTCAACTTGCGCGTGGATATCGTACTCATGTGCCTTTGACATTGTTTCTTGGGAAACTCGATGACTGGACACCCGCTCAACCCTGTATTGATTTAGGCAAGCATAGCGACGCTCGTGTGTATGTCTACCCTGAGGCCTACCACGGCTTTGACAACCCGACTGGTTCTGTCCGTTTGCGCAAAGATGTCCCGAATGGCGTGAATCCAGGCCAAGGGGTTCACGTAGGCGCGCATCCAAGTTCCCGCCAAGAGGCGTATGAAATATTGAGAAAATTACTAGAACAACAATCGACGCTAGTCAGATGAACGTTGGATGATTTTCATCACCCCCTGCGCGCTCATGATCTCTCTGTCATCAACAATCAATGAGCCGCGCAAAAAAATAAGCGTAGAGGTTTGTCGGGTGATGTTTACACGCGCGACCAGGAAATCCCCCGCTTTCGCGGGCGAAAGAAAATGCGTATCCAAATGGATCGTCGCACAAGGCTGACGCCCCGAAGCACTCCATGCAATCATACTGAATGCCTGATCGATCATCGTCACCAACATGCCGCCATGCGCGATTCCAAGCGGGTTTTGGTGCTGAGGTTCAAGATGCAAGCCATACTCCCAGCTCTGCTCCCTCTTTCTGGACCAAAGTGGTCCAATCGTTGACATGAAACCTTCTGACCGAAGCAGCTTCCAACCTTGCTCTTCGGGTTTATAGATTTGAACCATCTGCGTACCTTATCTTTTCAAGTAAACAAGTGATCTGCGACTTTGTGTGCCTGAGCTTGCATTTCATTTGTAAGTTTGACGAGCTGAGATTTGTTGAGCGCATCCATTAGGCTTGCGCAAACAATCGTGTGAGTGATCTTTCCGTTTGGCGTCAGAACAGGAACGGCCACAATGGTGATACCTGCAATATAGGTATTCTTATCAATACTGTATCGATTTTTTTTCGCAAACTCTACTTCCTTTTGCCAGATTTTGTAATCTAAAGGCTTGTCCCAACGCAGCTTTTGAAAGCGTTTTTTTAGTTCTGATTCGGGCTGATCGCCAAACGCTGCGACCAGTCGGCCAGTCGCGCTCAACAACGATGGAAACACACTCCCGACATCCACATGCAATCGAAACGGCAAATTCGAGCGAGATAGTGCCACCACCACCATCTGGTCTGGGTCACTCGCATCGACACCAATCGCAGTCACGCCCCACTGCGTCGACAACCGATCAAGCGCAGGCTGCACAAGTACTGGAAATACATTTGATTCAATGGCGCTGCGCGCCAAAGTCAGCATCCCAGCCCCCAACCGATAATGCTTACTGGTCGAATCAAAAGAAATCAGCTTTTCTTCCGTCAACGCACGCAAAATGTGCAGACAGGTGCTTGGAACGATATTGAGCGCATGCGCAATCGCATTGACGCCCATCGGTATACGCGTCTTACCCAGCAATCTTAATATTGCGATTGCTCTTGACACGGCAGGGACGGGCCGAATGCGCGGAGCGTCCGTCGTTTCTTTGTTGCCCTTCACCATTTTCAATCTTCCTCTCGATCATAGCGTTCATAAATTCTATTTCAATTTATTGTACTAATACAATAAATATTTGTATTTGACAATAACCTAGGGTGTCGTTAAATTGCTTGCAACAAATACTTCAAAGATATGTAGAGACAACCCATGAAAAGGCTGACCGAATACACCTCGTATGCGGATGCACAAAAATACTTTTCTTCGGAAAAATTATGGGAACTATTCGATGGCGATCGTGACCAGCTCAATATCGCGCACGAATGCGTAGACCGTCATGCGGATCGTGATGAAACGGCCTTGATCGTTGCTCGTGCTGAGGGTCCTGATGAAATCATCAGCTACCGAGAACTGTCGGCGCGTTCATCGCAGGTCGCTCACTTCCTGGAGGCAGAGCAAGTCAAGCCAGGCGACCGCGTGGCGGTCATGCTTGAACCCTCGCTTGCCTTTTATGCATGTGTTTACGGCATTATGAAAATGGGAGCGATCGCGGTTCCCCTGTTCACACTCTTCGGACCCGATGGCTTGCAACTTCGCATCAAAGACTGCGCGCCATCCATGTTGATCACGAACGAAGAAAAAATCGGCATTGTCGATCAGGACACACTCAAACGCACACGCTTGGCAGATGCGTCATTCATGTCACTCCTGACACATTACCCGACGTCTTTTACCCCTCGCACACGCGCAGACGACTATGCTATTTTCCAGTACACCTCGGGCACAACCCGCGAACTGCCTGAAGCGGTCAAACATAAACATCGCTCAATCGTCACGCTGATGGTCGCAGCCCTTTACGGAACGGGCCTCAGACCTGGGGATCGTTTTATGTGTCCGTCGTCCCCTGCGTGGGGGCATGGGCTCTGGCACGGCACGCTTGCGCCCATGGCGCTCGGGCTGACGGTCGGTGCATTTGCCGGCAAGTTCAATGCGCCACGTCTTCTTCAATGTTTGCAAGATCATCGCTTCACCAATATTTCAGCCGCTGCAACACACTACCGAATGATGAAAAACGCTGGTGTCGCGCATCAGTACTCATACAGCCTTGAGAAAATGTCATTCACGGGCGAACCCATTGATAGTGCAACCGAAGATTTTATTGATCAGACCTTTGGAATCAGAGTGTGCAGCATGTATGGCACCACCGAGATTGGCGTGATTCTGGTCAGCTATCCCGGGGCGACAGATTTCGCCGTGAAACACGGATCACTCGGAAAAGCTATTCCAGGCGCTCAAGTCCAGGTGCAAGACGCTGCTGGCCAACCCTGCCCGGCGGGTGTGACGGGGGAACTCAAAGTCTGGCGTAAAGGGCAATGGATCCCGACCAAGGATCTTGGTCGCACCGACGAAGACGGTTATTTCTTTCATGGTGGGCGCGCGGATGATGTCATTATCTCCGCGGGCTGGACGATGAGTGCAGTTGAAATCGAAGATGCCATGCTTAAACATCCTGACGTTGCCGAGGCTGCTGCGATCGGCATTCCTGATCCGCTTCGCGGTCAATCTGTCAAAGCCTTTGTCGTTTCAAAGCGTCAGTCCGACAGTGTCTTCATCAATGAAATACAAGATCTGGTGCGAAATCGACTTAGCCAGCATGAGTATCCGAGGCAGATTGAATTTGTCACCGAACTTCCCAAAACACCCGCTGGAAAGGTTCATCGCAAAAAATTGCGCGAACGCGAACTGTCCGCTCGTTCAATCTAAACAATATCCCTAATCTTTTATCTATTCAATCTCATCAAATCATCTGGAGACATTCATGTCATCATCCCCAGTAGGTCAAAGAAGTTTTCCAAAAATCACCGAACAAGGACTGGATGATTTGCGTCGTCGAATCGGTGTGAAAATAGGTCAGACGGCTGAGCCATGGTGCTACGAAGCCACACGCGACAATATTCGTCACTACGCCCACGGCATCGGAGACGACAACCCCCTTTGGTGCGATCCTGAGTATGCAGCCAAGACCAAGCATGGCGGTATCGTTGCTCTGCCAAGTTTCCTATACTCCACGAGCCGTATTGTCTCGGGTTATGTCGGCGGTTTACCCGGCGTGCATGCGATGTGGTCTGGCTCGGACTGGACATGGCACAAATATGCGAAACGCAATGACACGATCAGCACGGAGTCTTATCTGAAAGACTGCATCGAGCATGAAACGCGTTTCGCTGGCAAAGCGATTCAACAAATCTACCACGTCGATTTTTTTAATCAGACCGGGGACAAACTGGCGGAAGCGGATACATGGTGCTTTCGTACCGAACGAGACCACGCCAGAGAAAAAGGCACGAAGTACAAATCCGTCCATGAGAAAGGCCATGTCACTTATTCGGATGAACAGATTCAAGAAGCATACAAACTTTACGCCCATGAGGAGGTCCGCGGTGCCAATACTCGCTACTGGGAAGATGTCACCGAGGGAGAAGCGCTTCCTGTCTTGTTCAAAGGTCCGATGACCGTCACTGGGTTCATTGCTTATGCTCAGGGATGGGGTGGCCTTTATATTCGCGCGAACAAGCTCGCATGGCAATTGATTGACGCACATCCAGGCGTTGGAATCAAAAACCGTTTTGGTATTCCAGATGTACCTGAGCGTGTGCACTGGGAGGAGGACTTCGCACTCGAAGTCGGCGCCCCCGGCGCTTACGACTACGGTCCGGAGCGAAGCTCATGGTTGATGCATCAGTTGACGAACTGGATGGGTGACGATGGATTTTTACGCAAAGCGGAGTGCAAAATTAGACGGCACAACCCCGAAGGCGATATGATCTTTATCAAAGCCAAAGTCGTACGCAAATATAAAGAAGGCAATCGTCACCTCGTGGAAATTTCCCAAGAAGCCCATAATCAAAACGATGAGCTGTCGGTTCTGGGCTCAGGTATTGTCGAACTTCCCAGCCGCGGATAATAAAATGAGCGAACATCTAACACCGCATGCCTGGCTTGATCCTTCTCAAAGTACAGGTGCACTGGCTGGTGTTCGCGTTTTAGATCTCTCGCGAGTCGTCGCGGGTCCTTTCTGCGCGCAGATGCTGTCTGACCATGGGGCTGATGTCATCAAGGTTGAATCCGCGCAAGGCGACGAGACGAGAAGACTTGGCCCCCCCTTCGTCGAGCCAGGTCAAGCAGCCTACTTTTCCGCGTTGAATCGCGGCAAACGAGGTGTATGTCTGGACTTATCCCAGCCTCATGACCAGCAAATTATTCATGAGCTACTCATTGATGCAGACGTACTGATTGAAAATTTCTTGCCCGGCACAATGGAAAAATGGGGACTAGGATTCGAAACATCTCTCGCTGAAAAATTTCCTCGCTTGGTGTATTGCAGTATCTCTGGCTTTGGCAAGAACGGCCCTCTCGGCGGCCTGCCCGGTTATGACGCCGTTCTCCAGGCAATGTGCGGCGTCATGAGTATCAACGGCGACTCTCAATCTGGCCCGACACGTGTGGGCGTTCCGATCGTCGACCAGATGACTGGCTACACAGCCTTTTCAGGTGTGTTGATGGCTCTACTCGCACGCCAGCGCACGGGGCGCGGACAGCGTGTTGACGCGACGCTTTTCGATACCGCCCTCAGCATGCTGATTCCTCAGGGGGTGAACTGGATGGTATCGGGCAAAGAGCCCACCCTGAGCGGCAGCGCGCACCCCAATATCGCCACCTACGACCGTTTTGATGTGAGCGATGGACAGATGTTCTTGGGCATCGTCAATGACACGCAATTTGAGCGCTTTTGCAAACTGATCGACCGCGCGGATCTCAGCGAAAATCCTCTCTTCGAGACGAATACGACGCGTATGGCCAACAGGCAGGCATTGCGCAGAGAGCTCGCACTTGCACTCCAAAACTTTTCCAAGGCAGCACTTTGCGAGGCACTGATGGCCGCCGGAGTGCCGGCGGGTCCCGTCAACACGATTCCGGAAGCCTTACAACAACCCCATGCTCTGGCGCGCGAGATGGTGATCTCACGTCCAGACTATCAGGGTCTGGGTATCCCGATCAAGCTGTCAGACACGCCAGGGGGCATCGGTCGCCGTCCACCGAAACTCGGTGAGCACAATGACGAAATCATTCGATCACCTCAGATTTGACAACGAATCTTCTACCTCTATCTGAGAAAAACTAGCATAAATATACTTAGAGCAATCTAGGGAAAGCGATGGGACAACGCTGCTTGCGACTTGATTAGAATGGGGTATGGAAAATTCTAATATCATCAGGAGACGATCACCATGAGATTCACGTTTAAACGCGGTTTGACAGCCGCACTCACCGCCTTGCTTGGCTACGGTTTGGTGGCAACAGGTGCCGCTCACGCTCAAGCCAAATGGCCTGAAAAGCAAGTGCGCATGATTGTTCCCGCACCTCCAGGCAGCGCGCCTGACGGTCAAATTCGCCTCATCAGCCAAAAACTTTCCGAGATGTGGGGACAGTCGGTCGTGGTCGAAAACGTTGTTGGCGCCGGCGGAATTATTGGCGCAGACCGTGTCGCCAAAGCCGCTCCTGATGGTTATACATTTCTTTACAACACGATCGGTCCGATCGCAGTTGCAGAAAGCCTGATGGGACCTGGCAAGCTTCCTTACAGCCCAGCCAAAGACCTGGTCGCAGTCAGCCTCGCAACCAAAACCCCGAACTGGATTACGGTTCACCCCTCGGTTCCAGTCAACAATATCCAGGAACTGATCGCATTAGCAAAAAAGAATCCAGGCAAACTACGGTACGGTACCGCAGGTCCGGGCACCACACAGCACTTGACTGGCGAATTGCTGAACCTTGTTGAAAATATCCAGCTCGTTGGTATTCCTTACAAATCCAGCGCACAGATGACAACAGATGGCTTAGGTGGTCAGATTGAAATCCTGATCCATAACACGCCAGTATTATTGCCACACATTCGCGCGCAAAAACTTCGCCCGTTGGCGATTACGAGCGACAAACGCTCTCCGGCTGAGCCTCAGATTCCAACCATGATTGAAAGTGGCGTCAAGGACTTTGAAATCACCGCCTGGTTTGGCTTTATGGCACCGACCGGAACACCTAAACCTATCATCGATAAACTCTCGAAAGATGTGGCGACTGTCCTGGCCATGCCGGACGTCAACAAGCGCATTGTCGATACCGCGACTGAAGTCGTAGGCAGCACGCCTGAGCAATACGCGGCCTTTATCAAGTCCGAGACAGCCAAGTGGAAAGACGTGATTATTCGCGCGAAAATGACTGCGGACTGAGTCCACACAACACGAAAACATTGCAAGCCAAGCGCTGCCAGATTTCAAGATCTGGCAGCGCTTTTTCATGGATAACTGAAATGACGCAAATAGATTGACTCGCCAGCCAGATACTACCCCCGCACCACAATGACGCGCTCGGGCTCCCATCTTTGGCGCATCGGAAAATCAAATACTTCATTTTTTCTATGAGCTCGCGAGTCATTGACTCGTTCCGCGAGCAAATGGATGACTTGGCATGCATATTGCTTGGGTATGTACTCAACTGGATTTCCACACACGGGGGCACCATGAGTCACTCACGAACACTCAGCAACATCAGTGTTGTCGCATCATTGATAACGATCACAAGCGTGCTTTCAACCGCCTACGCTCAAACTCAACCGGCGACAGCCGAGCCCGTCACCGCAGTCGTGACCCCCGGTCCTTTCAGCGCCAATCTGTCGCTGACAAACGATTATCGATACCGCGGGATCTCCCAGTCAAACTTTCGGCCAGCCATTCAAGGAGGTTTTGACTACGCCCATTCCAGCGGCTTTTATATCGGTAACTGGAACTCTTCAATCAGCTGGATATCAGACGCAGCGTCCGCAGCAGGAAACAGTGCCTCAGCACCCATCGAGATGGATTTTTACGGCGGATACAAATACGAGTGGTCTAAAGGTTTTACCGCCGATGTCGGTATCTTGCAGTACTACTATCCCACCACGAATCTGTCTGCATTTGCGACCAACCCAAATACAACTGAACTCTATGCTGCGCAGAACTTTACATTTGATTCTGTCACAGGATATTTGAAGTTTTCTTGGGCTGCATCAACCCTGTTCGGGACCGCCAATAGCGCAGGCTCGAATTACACAGATCTCACCATGAATTACGACACAGGAATTTGGGGACTGTCACTCAATGCACACGTTGGCTATCAATACGTAGCGGGAAAATTCGTGGGTGGTGATGTCTCCAATAGCAGTTTATTTTCGTACACAGATTGGAAACTTGGGATCACAAAAGATTTCGGGAGTGGTTTTTCGGGCTCGATGGCTTACGTCGGCACCAATGCAAAAGATGGCTCTTACGTGAACCCACAGCTTCAAAACCTGGGTAAAGGAGGCTTCTTGATTTCGCTCACCAAAACGTTCTGATTCAGATCTGTGCGCCTCGCATACCCGCGCGTCGCACAGCGTCTGCAAGTAAACCGTTCTGTTTGACAACAGCGCAAAAGCGCGTGACTACGGGCAGAGCCTGAGCACGTCTTTTGGGTATGCCGATTGCGATACTTTCACGACCCCAGGCGCCATCAAGGATGCGCGCGCCCTCTATTTGATCCGCAAGTTCGGACAGTATCGCTTTATTTGTTGCAAATGCATCGAGACCACCCTCTTTCAATAAACAAGTGACCTCTTCCAGGCTGTGGGTGGAAACGATGCTTGCTTTTGACAAGAGTTTAGGAAGCGTCGCTTCGGAAGTGCTGCCCGCTGACACACCAATTCGAACACCCTTTGCATCAATCTGTGTGATTGTTTGAATTGGGCAATGCGCTCCAACCAAGTAGGTTTGATCCGTGAACAGCAAGGGTTCGGCCAATGCGAGATACTCGGCCCTGACAGGGGTGGCGTTCACGAAAACAAAATCGAGCTGATCATTTTTTGCCTGAGCCAATATTTCCCCATTTGTCGCAAAAATAATTGGCTCGAAGGGCACGTCCAAAAATTGGGCAAAGGCACGGCCAAGCTCAAATCCAAGGCCTCTATTCTTGTCAGGCGTGTCACCCACCATCAACGAACCGGGACTCCCTGGATACAAGCCCACCCTCAGACGCCCAGTCGGCGCCAATACCTTTACAAAATCGTCTGACATACCCAATACTCCAGTCTGAAATTCGACTCAAACAAATCATGAAGACTAGCAGTTAATTGCATATAATTTCATAGCTTTTCAAAAAGGAGATAAAAATGGGTAAGACAATTCAGCTCAAGGCATCCGATGGTCACACCTTTGACGCGTATGTCGCAGAGCCTGCCGGTCAACCACGAGGTCTGGTCGTGATCGCACCGGAGATCTTCGGTATCAACAAGCATATTCAATCCGTTGCGGATGGCTATGCCGCCGATGGTTACCTGACTGTTGCACCCGCCTTGTTTGATCGCGTGCAACGCAAGTACGACACGGGTTACTCGCAGCCTGAAATTATGGCTGGCGTCGAAGTCATGAAAAAAATGAGCTTCGATCATGCGATGATGGATGTCGCAGCGGTCCTCGAGTTTGGAAAATCTGCGGGTAAAGCTGCGATCGTTGGCTATTGCTGGGGTGGCGTGGTCGCCTGGCTTGCCGCGAGTCGCGTTCCGGGCTTTAGCTGTTCCGCGCCCTATTACGGCGGTGGCATCCCCAATTTCTTGAATGAGAAACCCCTCTGCCCGGTCATGTTTCATTTCGGCGAAACTGATCAATCCATCCCTATGGAAAAAGCCAAAGCAGTGGTTGCAGCCTATCCTAACGAACAGGCGTTTTTCTATCCTGCCGATCACGGATTTAACTGCGACCATCGCGGTTCATACAATGCCGAGGCCGCCAAACTTGCGCGCGAGCGTACCCTTGGCATGATCAGAAAGTACGTCGGTTAACGCCTGCATACTGATTTGATAAAAAAAGGGGATTGATTAATCAATCCCCTTTTCAATTGGATCAGCAAACTGATCCCAGCCTATTTATTATTTTTTCCCCGAACCTAAACCAGGCAAATCCGATACCTTGGCGACCTTTTCAAGGGACATCAACGCATCGAACAGGCTCTGTGCGGAAAACTCAATTTTCCCCACGCGGGCACAGTCCTCGAACTTGCTCCATAAATGCTCACGGCTAAGCGGTAAATCTGGACCGCCACGTACTGCCACCACTTCGCGACTTTTGATGACCTGCCCATTTTTAAGCTTAACTGTGATCTGGTCGAATGGAGAATAACCAGGCAGATTGGGGTGTTCAGTCTCATCAGCTTCGACAGACACTTTTTTCATCAAATCCTGGATGTCCTTGCGCTGGACAAAATCATCGACCAATTCTGTCAAACCCGCGCGCTCGGCCACCACACACGAAGCCATCGCAAACTCCATACTGAACTTGGCTTCGAGTCCAGTTTGAGGATTGTGATTACGCAGCACTTTGGTGTTACGCAAACTTGTCCGGGCACTGATGCTTTCAATCTCCTCTGGCTTGAATTTTTTCTCCGCGACCAGATCGAGCATGCCATCGAGTGCACGATGCGTGCAAAAGCAAAGTGGATATTTCTTTACAGAGAGCTTGCTGACGGTCAGCTTCCATTTTTTTCCGGCTTCGACAGGCGAACTCACATCAAACCGCATCTCGGGTGATACCGCGGACAAGAAGCCTTGAGGATGTTCGAGCGCATCCAGTGATGAAGTAAAACCCGCCTTGGCTAGACGTGCCGCCAAGACACCTGATTGAGCAGAACGACCCGCATGAAAAGGTTTAGTCATCGTGCCGAAGTTGGCCATGATCCCCGCGCTCTGCGAAGCGCCTAATGAGATCGCCATCGCGCACTGTTCAGCGTTGAGCTTGTTCAACGAAGCGCACGCTGCAGCCGCACCGATAGAGCCCAGGATGCCAGTCGGGTGCCAACCTTTGGTGTGATAGTGGTCGGGATCACGTCGGGCGAGCTCCGCCCAGACCTCGTAGCCAACGGCATACGCGACCACCATCTCTTCGCCCGTCGAACCGAGCGCTTGCGCCTCAGCCAAAATTGCCGGCACGAGCACAGTGCTTGGGTGACCTTTGATCGCGACATCATCGAAATCGAGCGCGTGGGCTGCCACTCCATTAATCCATGCCGCGTCTGTGGCGCTCGCCGTTCTGGAGCCGAATACAAGCGTCGCGGGACCGGGTGGCGGAGCAAGCACTTGCGTCAAGATCTGTGTCGGCGGCTCGTCACGTCCAGCTAGCATGACGCCCACACAGTCGGCAAAACCTGTATGGATGACATCCAGCGCGGCCGCGGGAATTTGGTCATATCTCAGGCTGGCGGCGAACTCACCGAGGTCACGCGTGATGTTTGTCATGTCGCGACTCCCTTATGCGCCAGCGGCCATCGATTCTTTTACCTTCTGGCGCAAGCGGTCAAGAGAACCTCCTTTCATGACCGAACCTGGCAATGGATGACCGACAACTTGTTCAGCCAATAGCGCGGACTCAATCAGTTTTTCAAGATCGATACCCGTCTCGATGCCCATCTCATGACACATGAAGACAAGATCCTCCGTACAAACGTTACCCGAAGCACCTGAGTGCGAGGCGAAAGGACATCCGCCCAGGCCGGCGACTGCTGCGTCAAAAATTGCCACGCCCATTTCCATACCAGCATAAGCATTCGCGATACCCATACCGCGTGTGTCATGTAAATGCAGAGACAACTGCAAATCTGGGTACTTGTTGCGCACCGCACCCACGACTTTACGAATCGAGCCGGGAGTCGCCCAAGCCATCGTGTCAGCTAGTGACAAAACCTCGAGCTTGAAGTCATGCTCAGCAGACAGATCGTAAAACGTCTGAATCATTTCCAATATGCGAGATACAGGAATATCGCCTTCAAAATTACAACCAAATACCGCCATGATGCTGGCACGGTTAATCGGCACGTTGTAGTGCTTGAACATACCAATCATTGAACGCACCGCCTCTAAATTTTGCTCAAGAGTGCGTTTCTGATTTCGCAGTAAAAACTTTTCTGATGCTGTGAGCGATAGCGAACCACGGATGTCGAGTTTTTCAGTCGCAATCGCGCGTTCCAAGCCTTTATCGTTGAGCCACAATGCGGTGTATCGAACGCCCGGCTTGCGCTTGAAGCCAGCCACGATTTCAGGGGCGTCCGCCATCTGTGGCACGGCCTTCGGACTCACGAACGAGGTCACCTGTATCTGCTCGAGGCCTGTCTCGGACAAGCTGTCGATCAGCTCAATTTTTCTCGACGTGGGAATCGGCCCTTTCTCGATCTGCATCCCCTCACGTGGACCTTCCTCGAGAATACGTACGCGCTTTGGTAAGTCTGACATGTCTGCTCCTGTGTTTTTAACTGCAAGCCATCTTGTGCGCCTGTGCGATGCACTTTGGAATCAGAGTAATACCAGCGTGAATCTTGTGTCAACGCCACTTCCATTACGTGTAATCAGCGTGTTGACAAGGTATCTGCCACCACCTAGGATGACGTCATAACAAAGTGCGTCCTGGCGGAATCCATGCCTGAGCGACACAAAATGAAGGGAGACAGCAATGCAATGCAAGATACAGGTCCACTTAATGGAATTACACCTCCCTGCACGGGAGCAAAACCCATGAACGCGGAAAGGGTGGGTGGTTTTTTCTGGTTGCTCTTTGGTGGCGCGGCCACTTACGGCGGCTGGGGCTTGGGACTGGGCACCATGGAAGAACCTGGCTCGGGTTTTTTGACTTTTGTCGCTGGTAGCTTTGTCGCTCTGATGGCGCTCATTGTGATTGTGCAATCGTTCAGAGGCGATCCTGCAGCGCAAACGCGCATCAGCGATCTTTGGAAAGGTGCGATGTGGTGGCGCGCCGTTGCGATTACAGGACTCATCCTTCTTTTTATTTTCTCCTTCGAAACGATCGGTTTCTTCGTCTGCAGCTTTGTGCTGCTCGTCATCATCATGAGATGGCTAGAAGGCTTGGAATGGAAGATGTGTCTATTAGTGCCCACGATCGCGACTGTTACGACTTATGTCATGTTTAAAACCATGATGAACATCTCGCTCCCCGCGGGTATTTTCGGATTCTAAGGAAAGCACCGCGCATATGGATATCGCAGACAACCTACTCGTTGGACTTTCCGTCGCCTTTCAACCTCACAACCTGTTTTTTTGTTTTTTAGGCGTTTTGATCGGCACGTTGATCGGTGTACTGCCCGGTCTAGGGCCTGTGGGCGCCATGTCCATCTTGCTCCCTATTACGTTCGGCATTTCTCCTGTCACAGCCATCATCATGCTGTCAGGTATTTATTATGGCGCCCAATACGGAGGGTCAACCACCTCCATCCTTGTCGGCATTCCCGGGGAGGCGGCATCTGTTGTCACGATGCTGGATGGTCACAAAATGGCTTTGCAGGGCCGTGCAGGTCCTGCTCTTGGCATCGCCGCATTCGGTTCATTCATCGCAGGCACGATCGGCATCCTCGGCTTGATGCTTCTGGCACCGCCGCTGGCCAAGGTCGCCCTGAAATTTGGTCCCCCCGAGTATTTTGCCCTGATGATCATGGGCTTGGTGATCCTGACCTATCTCGCTCAAAAATCAATGGTGAAGTCGCTGATGATGGCGGGCGTGGGTATTCTCGCAGGAATGGTCGGCATGGATACGATGACAGGCATGCCGCGCTTCACATTCGACGTTCCAGATTTACTGGATGGCATCGGAATCGCGCCGCTTGCGATGGGTTTGTTCGGGATCTCGGAAATCTTGCTCAACGTTGAAAGAAAGATCAAGCAAGGTGTCGTCGTCAGTCAGGTGAAAAATCTGATGCCAAGCCGACAAGACTGGAAAGAATCCGCGATGCCCATTGCACGCGGTTCAATTGCTGGGTTTTTTCTTGGAATTCTGCCAGGAGGCGGTGCTGTACTCGCATCCTTTATTTCATATGGTGTCGAAAAACGAGTCTCCAAAACACCTGAAAAATTCGGTCATGGCGCCATCGCCGGCGTGGCCGGTCCCGAAGCAGCCAACAACGCGGCGGCTCAAGCGGCCTTTATTCCGTTGCTCACCCTCGGCGTCCCGGCTAACGCGGTCATGGGTATTTTATTGGGCGCATTGATGATTCACGGAATCTCACCCGGTCCGATGATGATCGAAAAGAATCCGGATCTTTTTTGGGGAACAGTCACGAGCATGTATGTTGGCAACGTGATGCTGCTTGTCCTGAATCTGCCTTTGATCGGCCTTTGGGTCAAATTACTGCGCGTGCGCTATGCAGTGCTTTTCCCATTGATTCTGTTCATTGCATTGATTGGCGCTTACGTCATCAATGGCAGTGAAATGGATCTGTACATGATGCTCTTTTTTGGCGTCATCGGCTACCTGATGAGAAAGTTTGACTACGAGCCCGCACCATTGATTCTGGCTTATGTTCTGACCAATATTCTTGAAGACTCACTGCGGCAATCGCTGATCATTTCAGGTGGAAGCATGAGCATTTTTCTGACTCGGCCAATCGCCGCGGGTTTTCTTTTTGTTTCGCTTGTTCTACTCATCACAGCGCTCATACCCAGTATCCGTCAAAAGCGCAGCGCACTGGCTGCGACTGCGGATGACAATGCGTGAGCGTTACGACCCTATCAAAGGAGACACCAAAAAATGAAACTGAATTCTATCTCTCGACTCAGCAAAATCGCGGCAGCATTGGCCACTGGATTACTATTGCACGGCACGGCATTTGCCAAATATCCAGACAAACCCATCACCATGTACGTCGCTTTCGCAGCAGGCGCGACAACAGACCTGACAGCCCGCGCACTCGCCCAGGGCGCCGAAAAAATCCTGGGCGTACCAATCGCCGTTGAAAATAAAGCGGGGGGTGGAGCAACGGTTGCAAACGGTTTGCTGGCAAGCAAAAAGCCGGATGGTTACACCTTGCTCGTCACCTCGACAGGCTCCATTACCGTTCGCCCTTTGCTGATGAAGCTGGCTTATAAGCCGCAAGATTTTCAAGTGTTAATGCAGTTCTCTTACTACATTGGTGGACTAGTTGTTCCAGCAGATTCTCCATGGAAAACAGTCGATGACTTTGTCGCCCATGCCAAGAAAAACCCTGGCATGACCTATGCTTCAAGCGGACCGAACACTCAACAACAAATTGGTGTCGAGTCTTTTGCCCGCTGCAAAGGACTGACTTTCAAACACGTCCCCACCAAAGGCGGCTCAAGCGCCAATACCGCCTTACTGGGTAAGCACGTCGACTTTATCGCTGGTTCGGGATCTCATATTCCACTGGTGCAGCAAGGCGCCTTCAGGGAACTGGTGACTTTTCACGTTGACGCGCGCGATCCTAAACGTCCTGACATTCCTGTCATGAAAGACATTGGGTGCCCACCCACCAATCCGCCTAACGGCATGATCGTCGTCGCGCCCGCAGGTCTGCCAAGCGACATTGCCGACAAACTTACGGCAACCTTTAAAACCGTATCAGAGACGCCCGAATTCAAAGCGCTGCTAGACAAATATAATCTCGATTATGCATACGAGGATGGTAAATCCGTGCAATCGAAATTTCCTGCTGAAATTGAGTGGTATACCAAGTACTTCAAAGATGCAGGCGTAATGAAATAATTCATCACTGTGGAAAATAAAATGACCCAAAGAAATACCCAGTCGATTCACTGGGATGCAGAAGCCGATTTAGTTGTTGTTGGATTTGGTGGTGCAGGTGCTGCGACCTCCATCACGGCCGCCGAAGCTGGCGCTTCAGTCATCATGCTCGACAAAGCACCCGAGGGACAAGAAGGCGGCAACACGCGCGTTGCTGCCCAAGGCTATCTCAACACCTCAACACCCGAGGGCGCCGCGACTTACCTCAAGGCGCTTTGCGGCCCCTACACCGTTCCTGACGATATGATCCAGGTGTGGGCCAAAGAGATGTGTCTGAACAACGATTGGCTTAAATCGATTGGCGGAGATCCTCAAGAGCATCAGCACGGCACGCACGGAACAGGGATTGAGTTTCCAGAGTTGCCTGGTTCTGATTGTGTCCACAAATTCCACCACGGCGACATACTGGGTTACTCAAAAACTTGGGAGATGCTCGCCGAAGCGGTCAAGTCCCGCCCCATCGACATTCGCTATGAATGTCCTGGACAAAAATTGATCCAAGATCCTCTTACTCAAGAGGTCTTGGGTGTGGTTGGGAACCATCGAGGCAAGAAGCTTAATTTCAAAGCTAAAAAGGGCGTTGTATTAACGTGCGGGGGCTTTGAAAACAACCAGGAAATGATTCGCAATTACCTGACCGGCATTCCCTATTGCTATACCTCTGGCAGCCCTTTTAACGAAGGCGACGGTATTCGCATGGCCATGGAACTCGGTGCAGATCTCTGGCACATGAATAACTTTGCGGGTCCTTCGATGGCGCTTAAAGTCCCGGAGTATCCAACAACCTTTTCAATGATCGCCCTGCATTTTTCCCATGAACCCAAAGGCGGCATGGTCGTCGTGGGTCCGGACGGGAAACGCTTTACTGACGAAAAATATAAAACACGTCATGGAAAGGTCGAGCAAAATGGCAAGTGGTATGCCATGCGCACACCCTGTCCAATGTACATGATCTTTGACCAGGCGATGTTTAATGACGGTCCGCTCTACGACGGCAAACCAACCCATGGTTGGACGCAGATCATGAGCGGCTACAGATGGAGTCCGGACAACAAAGCCGAGTTGGCAAAAGGCTGGATCAAGACCGCCCCTACACTGGCCGAACTCACTCAAAAACTCAACTTGCCCGCGGGCAGTCTAGAGGGAACGGTGAACCGCTGGAACGAACTGTGCGCAAAGGGTCGCGATGATGACTTTGCACGCGACAAGATGCTGCAGCCTTTTGGCTCAGGTCCTTTTTACGCAGTCGAACTCTCACCCTCCATGCTCAATACGCAAGGTGGACCACGCCGTAACGCGCGAGCTCAAATTGTGCGTCCCGATGGCACGCCGATTCCTCGTCTCTACAGTGCCGGCGAACTGGGTTCGATTTTCAGCTACCTTTACCAAGGGACCGGCAACATCGGTGAGTGCTTTGCGTTTGGTCGAATTGCCGCGCGCAATGCAGTTGCCGACAAAGCTTGGTGTTAGGGTCAATTATTTTGCAGCGGAATATTTTCCGCTCAACTGAGGGGTATGCACGCCAGGCTCTTTAGCCAACTCTCGTTGCAAACGAGTCTGTCGTGCCCAAGTACGTTTCAAATCATCGCGCACTTTAAATGCCAAACGGCCGAGACCTTCGGTCTCGATTTCAATCAGATCGCCATCCATGAATGGATTGAGTCCTCGGTGATTCGTCCCGGTTGCCAGGATATCTCCTGGCTCTAGCGTATGAATCGATGTGACCCACTCGATACAGCGCGGAATCTTATGCGCCATATCGTCGGTATTGAAGTTTTGCATCAATTGACCGTTGTTCCACAAGCGAATTTGGAGCTTTTGAGGATCCGGGATTTCATCCGCTGTGACAATATAAGGCCCAATGGGCGCGAACGTATCGCGGGACTTCATCTGAAAAAAGACATTACCCTCGGGCCCAAGCCCACGGGCAGAACCATCGACGAAATTCACATAGCCAAAAACATATGACATGGCGTCTTTGGCCGTAACGTTTTTCGCACGCTTGCCGATCACAAGCGCCACTTCGGCTTCACCCTCGAAAATCGTGGCGGGTACGTCTGGTAAAACCATCGTATCACCATGTCCGATGATACTGCCCGGCGCTTTTTGAAAGGCGTTAATCGGCGCGGGAGCAGACCTCGTTCCATCCTCCATGTAATTGACAGCCATGCAATCGATATGGCCAGGCTTGGGTAGAGGCGGTCGAATACGCACTGAATCGACAGGAACACCATTTTGATTTTTTACGAACAGTTCGATCTTGGAGCGATAGTTCTCGAATCGCTCGATGAGTCCGTTGATCAAATCGTGGGGTCCGATGTGCGGGATATCGCTCACGAGCGGCGAAATATCAACCACATGGTCGCCTTTCAAAATGCCAAGTTTGAAATCATTGAAAAAAAGAATTTTCATGTCCGTGTCTCCTGTGGGGTGTAGCCTTATCCATCTTTATCCATCTTTATCCATCTATTGAAGCACCGATCCAACCCGTCAAGACGTCCATATTTTGAGAATATCCCGTGATTACGCGACTGCACGAAAAACGTTTAGATTCGTTCGGGTCTTTATGCTAGGATAAATTCGCAGTGAAATAAAAATAAACACAACGAAAAAATCTGTGTGGCATTGCAACAGCTCGGGGAGGAGGATCGACATGAAAAAAATCAGCGTCACGACCGCTGCGCTCTTGGCGAGCGCTCTCGTGATATTGTCCGTGATCTCTGGTGGCGTCCGAGCTCAGACCTCAAGCTTTCCAAACCGACCTATCAAGATAGTCGTCCCTTTTGTGCCAGGCGGGGGCTCTGACAGCGTAGCGCGGGTGATTGCCAAAGGCATGACCGAACACCTTGGTCAACCAGTCGTTGTTGAAAACAGAGGCGGCGCCAATACCATCATCGGCACTGAATACGTCGCGAAATCCGCACCTGATGGCTATACGCTGCTTGTATGCACGACCGCATTCGCGACGAATCCGAGCATGTATAAGCTGCCGTTTGATACCGTCAAAGACTTCGATCCTGTGACGATGTACCTGGGCGCGGCGTTAGTGCTCGTGATCAACCCGAACATTCCAGTCAACAACGTACGTGAACTGATTGCGCTGGCCAAGGCTCAACCTGGCAAACTAACCTTTGCATCATACGGAGCGGGTGGCCCTGGTCATTTAGCAGGAGAACTCTTCAAACAAATGGCCGGGGTCGACATGCTCCATATTCCATACAAAGGCAGTTCACCCTCTATCGCGGACGTCGTCTCAGGCACAGCATCCATGTCCTTTGCAGTGCTACAACCCGCCTTACCTCTCATCAAAGCCGGTAAGCTTCGTGCGCTAGGTGTCGTGATGGCGGAGCGCGCTTCTCAGCTGCCAGATGTACCGACTATCGGAGAAACGCTTCCTGGATTTTTAATCACGGGATTTAATGGTTTGTGTGCGCCAGCTGGCACGCCACCCGCAGTATTGAAAACACTTAACGACGCCATCACTAAAGTCGTGACGACACCGGACATTCGAGATCAACTTGTGAGTGCCGGCAACCCGGTACTGGATCGTCCGCTGCCGCCAAAAGAATTTGCAGAGTTCGTCAAAGTCGATATCGAGAGATGGCGAAAAATCGTCACGGACGGCAATGTCACACTTAAATAAAGCCTTCACTTCGAAACTGTCGATCAATCAACGTTTATTTGTATTCACATAAAGAGGTCCAGCATGTCTGCTCTTTCTGAGTCACTCAAGAAATATATCGGTATGCAATCCGAAACCGAGATCGCTTGCGATACAGTCGAGCGCGGCGCGGTTCGTCGTTACGCGCAAGCCATCATGTATGAAGATCCTATTTTCAACACTGCTTGCGAAAATAACGCGCGCTACGGAGGACCTGTCGCGCCACCGTTGTTTCCGACCCATATGTTTCGGCGCGCTTTTGGTGAGCCGGATCCAATTCAGGACAACGCGCGAAATCCTGACTTCGATGGCATTGTCGCGGCGACAAGCTCGCAAGGATTACCAGCGATTGAACCCTTGGCCGGCTACGCGCTGCTCAATGGTGGATCCGAGATCGAGTTCTTTCGTTATGCCCGTCACGGGGAAACAGTCAAACTGACTTCCCGTTACGCGGACATTACAGAAAAAGAAACAAGCAAGGGACCGATCATCCTGGTCGTGACCGAGTCAGAATATCGCAATAGTGAAGGTGAGCTACTCATCCGCACCCGTCGCACACAGATCCGGAGGAAATGACATGACACTCGGCAAAACACCTTACTTTGAGGATGTCATCATTGGTTCAGACATTCCCGGATTGGAAAAGGGTCCCCTGACAACGGCGCACCTGATGCGTTGGTCTGCCGCCATGGAAAACTGGCACAAAATTCACTACGACAAACCCTTTGCGATGGAGCACGACAAGTTGCCAGGTTTGTTAATCAATGGCTCTCTCAAACAACAATTTGTGATGCAACTTCTTGCTGATTGGGCGGGCCCTCAAGGGTGGGCCTGGAAAGCCAGCTTCCAGTTCAGAGCGATGAATCTTGTCGAAGAAACAGTCCGTGTCTGGGGGCGCGTCACAGGTAAACGGGAGGGTCCTGATTTTGGACTGATCGATATCGAACTGGGCATTATCAATGATGCAGGCAAGGAGTCGACCCCCGGTACGGCGACTGTCGCCCTGCCTTACAAGAATGGCAAACCACTTCCCTATCCCTTTGTTCCACCTAAACTCCAATAGGTTCATGTATTCAACGAGCAGGTAGCGCGCATGGCACAGACTGATCCTGACGGCGCCTTGACCGGACTACGCGTTCTTGACCTGAGTCACGGTATCGCCGGGCCGTTTGCGGCTCGGCTGCTGGGCGACCATGGTGCGGATGTGATCAAGATCGAGCGTCCGATTACCGGAGACTTTGCCCGCACGCTGCCACCGCTCAAGCAAGATGCTCCGTTCCCCGAGCAAAGTCTGTTGTTCCAGTATCTCAACTGGAATAAACGGAGCCTTGCGCTGGATTTAAGACTCGCTGAAAACAAACCGACGCTTCAAAAACTGGTCGAGCAAAGCGACATCGTGATCGAAAGTTTCCGACCCGGCCGCTTAGAGAGCTGGGGCCTTGGTGTGGACCAATTACTCGACTGGCAACCTAAGCTTGTAGTCACCTCAGTGACCAACTTTGGACAAACCGGGCCCTATGCACAATACGCCGCGAGCGATCTGACGTTGCAGGCTTTAAGCGGCATCATGCAAATCAGTGGACAAGTTGATCGTGAGCCTCTGAAACACGGCTTGTCACAATCATTTTATTGTGCAGGATTGACGGCTGCGTATGCCTCGATCATGGCCTATACGGCCGCGCAAGCCGATCAGTTTGGCGAACATGTCGATGTCTCCATACACGAATGTCTCGCGTCTGAGCTGGTTCTCAACCAGTCCTATTACGCGTTCCTGGGGGCCGTTCAAGGCAGACGAGCGATCGTGCAAGATCCCTTTGCCGGGGAGCCCATCGCAACGCGCAAGGGCTATCTTGCATTTCAAACGGGAGGTGGAGCGCCATTTGAAACGTTTGCCGAACTATTCGATCGCCCAGAGTTTTTGGAGAAACGTTTTTCAAGTCCGCCAGAGCGTGAAAAACGTGTCGCCGAAGTCAAAGCACTGCTTGAGGAGTGCGTGGCGGATCGCGATGCGAAAGAAGTGTTTCTGGCCGGGGCACAAAAACGATTGCTTCTGGGAGTTGTGCAAAGTGCCGAAGATTTATTGCATTGCGAACATTTAAAAGAACGACAGTCTTTCGTCGAAATAGATCATCCTGCGACATCCACACAACTGCGCTTTCCAGCCGAGCTCGCCAAGCTGTCACTCACCCCCACATCGGTGCGTCGCCGCTCACCCACGCTCGACGAGCATCGCACTGAAATACTCGCACAGATTGGGAGAGGCAGATGACTCAACCCACCCTGCCGCTCAACGGCATCCGCGTCCTAGACCTGTCTTATGTTTTCGCGGTTCCCTACATGGCGGGCCTATTGAGTGACCTGGGTGCGGAAGTCATCAAGATCGAAGCGCCACATAAACTTGATCAAACACGTGGTCGAGCCTTTGGACCATACCTCGATAATGATCCCGCGCAAGATCCCTGGAATCGATCCGGAATTTTTTATGTCGTGAATCGCGGTAAACGTTCACTCGCGATGGACTTGGGCCAGCCACAAGGCCAAGAACTGTTTCGGGAACTTGTCGCCAAGAGCGACATCGTCCTGGAAAACTTCACGCCCCGCGTGATGCGTAAATGGGGCTTGAATTACGACGAACTCAAAAAAATAAAACCATCATTGATCATGCTGTCCAATACGGGCTATGGTTCTACGGGACCCTGGTCTTCGTTTCCAAGCCAAGGCACGACCTTGGAAGCCACGATGGGCATTACGTTTTACACAGGGTATCGGGATGACAAGCCTTGGAAAGTCGGACAGTCCTATCCTGATTTCATCGCCTGCTGGGCAGGCCTCAATGCATTATGGGCGGCCATCGCGCACATGCGAAAAACAGGTCAAGGCCAGTGGATCGATGTAGGGATGTATCAGCTTGGTGTCGCACTGATGCCCGAACCGCTTTTACAAAAGCAATTGGACGGTACCGAACCCGTCAGAATGGGCAACGAACATCCTGAACATGTTCCGAGCAATCTATATCGGGCCCAGGGTGAAGATCAATGGCTTGCACTGACTGTTCGAACGGATACACAATGGGCTGCGCTGACGTCCCTGATGCAAAAGCCGGAGCTCGCATCGGATCCGCGCTTTTTTTCTGCACCCGCAAGACGGATCAATAGAGAGGTCGTGAACAAGATCGTCGCCGAATGGTGCATGACGCGTAGTCCAAAGGATCTTTTTGAACAACTACAAGCTCACGGGATTGCAGCCGCTCCTGTTTTAAATAGTCGAGATCTCCTCAGAGACCCTCATCTCAAGCAACGCAAGTTTTACGAAACCGTTCTTCATCCAGAACCGATTGGGGAGCGCCCCATAATTGGAAGGCCCTATAAATTGCGGTTTCGCGATGCCCATATTAAAAAACCCGGTCCGCGTTTCGCCGAAGATAACGACAGTATCCTCAGAGACATACTCGGGAAAACACCCAAACAGATTCAGGCGCTTAAGGCTTCTAATGTGGTGTCCGACTGCCCCACCAATCCAGGACTATCGGGAACAATGGATACCGAATCGATGCTAAGACTTAAAACCCTTGTCGCTGTCGACCCTGACTACCGCAACAAGTAAGAGGAGAGCCCACTGTGCATGTCATCAGTCGTAGCAAGGGATATATCTGGGCTGGTATTGTCGGGATTCTACTGTCCTCGGGCTACCTGCATATGACCCTAGATCTTCCGATGGGAGAGATGGATCAACCCGGCGCAGGCGTTTTTCCGATTTTGGTTGCGGGCATACTCTTAGCGGCAAGTCTGTCTTCCCTCTGGGAAGGGTGGCGACACAGACGACATAGTCCAGCGCTGGATCTGCCAGAGGGCGCAGATCGATCGCGACTGCTCAAGCTTATCGGTTTGCTTTTGATTTATTTTGTGACGATTCCCTGGGCGGGCTTTTCTTTGAGCAGCATCATTTTTTGCACGCTGCTTATTCGTCTGATCTCCGATCTGACCTGGCAGCGCAGCGCTCTGTATGCCTTTCTGATGACCGCTGCGATCCATATTATTTTTATCACGATACTCAAGGTTCCCATGCCAGCCGGAATCCTCATCGAAATCTTCAGGAGCTAGTATGGAGGCAATTGACGGGCTTCTCTATGGTCTGAGTGTCGCATTCACCTGGAACAATCTGCTTGCTGCACTAGTCGGAGCGCTCGCGGGCACCTTGATCGGTGTACTTCCGGGGCTTGGACCTACTGCGGGCATCGCCATGATTTTGCCACTCAGTTACTCACTGGATCCCACCAGCGGGCTGATCATGATGGCGGGCATGTATTACGGCGCGATGTATGGTGGCTCAACGACCGCAGTCCTGATTAATATGCCCGGCGAGTCGGCATCCGTCATCACATGTATTGATGGCTACAAGCTCACCAAAAAAGGACGCGCAGGCGCGGTACTCACGATCGTCGCGATTGGCTCTTTTGTGGGCGGAGGCTTATCTGTTTTAGGTGTGATGCTCTTTGCCCCGGCACTCGCCAATGTTGGTCTGCTTTTTGGTCCAGCTGAATTTTTCGCACTCACCGCGGGTGGTCTTTTGTTATTTTCAAGAATCTCCGGCGGCACACTTGCTGCCGGTATTTTTCCGATGGCGATTGGATTGATGCTCAGCACAATTGGCCAGGAGATGGTGACAGGCGCTGATCGCTTTACTTTTGGCGTGTCGGATCTCACACTCGGAGTCGAGCTTGTCGCACTCGTTGTCGGGCTGTATGGCTTGACAGAGATCATGTCCGTCATTGAATCTTTACAAAAACAAGGCAAACCCATTCACGTCAAGCTCAAAGAAATGTTTCCCTCTCGCGAAGAGTGGCGTCGATCCTGGGGACCTTATGGTCGAGGCACCGCGATAGGATTCGTGCTTGGATTGTTACCCGGCCCATCCGCCACGATGGCGAGCTTCGCGTCCTATCGTCTGGAAAAAGGCGTATCGAAACATAAAGAACAACTCGGAGAGGGAGCAATCGAGGGCGTGGCGGGCCCAGAAACAGCCAACAACGCGGCCGCGACTTCATCTATGGTGCCTTTGCTCGCGCTGGGAATCCCGTTTGGTTCCGTCACGGCCTTGATGCTGGCTGCCATGATGGTGCATGGTGTGCAGCCAGGTCCCATGATGATGACCTCTCACCCTGAAATATTCTGGGGTGTCATCGCATCCATGCTGATCGGCAATGCCATGCTGGTTATTTTGAATATCCCTCTCATCGGTGTCTGGGTCAGCCTCTTGCGTGTACCCAATCACGTTTTTTTACCAATCATCCTGATGGTTGCCACTGTGGGATGCTACAGCGTGCGCAACAGCATGGTGGACGTTTACATGCTGTGGATCATCGCACTGATTGGATATGTACTGCGCAAACTTGAATTCCAGCTTGCACCAATGGTAGTGGGTGTGGTGCTGGGACCCTTGATCGAAAAACATCTGCGGGAAGGCTTATTCATGAGTCTGGGCGATGTTTCAGTGTTTTATACCAGTCCAATCGCGGTGAGTATCTGGAGCGTTGTCATCCTCGTCATGATGCTCGAACCGCTTCGCTCACTGTACGGGAAGCTGTTCGGCATCAAGGTCAAAAAGCTTATCCCGGAGAGCTCGGAGTAGCCTCCATCTTCACCCATCCCGGATCAAGACCAATCGCGCCTTGCTCGGCAAGTGCCGCGATTCGCTCTTGGGGATACCCCATTTCTTTTAAAATTTCCGCAGTATGTTGACCGAGTCGAGGAGGTGGCAGTCGCACCGATCCTGGCGACTCGCTGAACTTGATCGGCAAGCCAGCCATCGCCATCATCCCCAGACCTTCTAGCTCGATTTCCTGAACCATCTCTCGTGCGTGCACCTGAGGCTGCTCAACGACTTTGTCAATCGTATTCACAGGAGAACACGGAACATCGTTTTCTTTTAAACGTTTTTCCCAATATGCCAAAGGATGTTTGATCACAACATCACCAATCATCTGGATCAAAAGGGGTCGATTCAACGAGCGCATCTGTGGATCGATAAAGCGCGGATCTTCGAGCCAGTCTGGTTGCTCAAGCGCTGCGCACAGCCCCTTCCACATGCGTTGATTGAACGCAGAGATCACAATCCATTGATCGCTCGCCTGATACGCGCGATAGGTGGGGCTCGTCAACGCGCCACTTCCGCTTGGCCCGGGAACCTCGCCACTTGAAAAATAACGCGTGAAAAATTGTGCCAGCATTGCCATATGCCCTTCAAGCAACGAGGTATCGACACGTTGTCCGCGTCCGGTTCGATGCCGGGTTTCCAACGCCATCATCACGCCGATTGCGCCGAACATACCGCCTCCAACATCGGCGACCGACATGCCCATTTTTGCCGGACTCCCCTCGGGATCACCAGTGATGCTCATGGACCCAGCGTAGGCCTGCATAAATAAGTCATTCGCAGGCTCTTTACTCAGAGGACCACTCGCGCCAAAACCACTGATCGCGCAATATATCAACCGCGGATTCACGCGAGACAAACTTTCGTAATCCAGACCCAGACGCTCCAATGCGCCCACTCTGTAGTTATGCACCAGCACATCGGCGTCTTCGATCAGCGCACGCGCGATCCGCACGCCCTCTTCGGTTTTCAGATCAAGCGCCATGCCACGTTTGTTTCGATTCGCAGCGGCATAGTAATAACCCATCGCACCGTGAAAATATGGCGACCAGGCCCGACTATCATCACCGACACCTGTCCGCTCTATTTTGATGACATCAGCACCATAGTCGCCCAATAGCATGCCGCAAAACGGTCCCGCCATGGCCACACTGATTTCAACAACCTTAATCCCTGCAAGTGGAGCCGTCATATCTTTGTCTCATCCCATGCTGATCAATTATTTTTATAATTCACTTCTGTAGCGCCGCATGATTTCTTCATGTGTCTCGAACACGCCTTCGATGGCTGCCTGTTCGTTAATCATGTCAACCATTGTCGGCAATCGACTGCGTTCGATTTGGCTGTCAACATCCCAGAGTTTGGAACGCATGAACGCTTTTGCGCAATGCAGATAGGCTTGCTGAACACTCACGCGAATCACGAGCTTGGGTGCACGGACCTCGGTTGTGCAGCGTGCGATATCTTCAGGGTCTACACTCAACTCGGCGCGGCCATTCACTCTCAGCGTCTCATCCACGCCGGGAATCAAAAACAGCAAACCAAGACGCCCCGTGTGAATAATATTTTCCAGCGTATCGAGACGATTATTGCCGGGCGAATCCGGGATCAACAGAGTATTGTCATCGAGGACCTTGACGAAACCTGGTGCACCGCCACGTGGCGATGCATCGAGCACTTCATCACCGCCCATGCTTGAGAGCACGACAAATGGCGACAATCCGATATAGTGCTTGCAATGCCTATCCAGTGCAGCCAACTGTTTTTTTACCGCACGTTCTTTAGGTGTCGCATAGAGCGTCCTGAGTTGCGCGAGAGTTTCAATCCGCATCACATTAGTCCAGAGTTGCGACGATTTTTCCGAAATGTTTGTTTGTCCGCATCCGCTCAAAAGCCTGACCAATATCAGCGAATGCAAAGGTGCTATCGATCGGGAGTGCGAGTTTGCCGGACTCAAGGTGAGCGCCGAGATCGCCCAACGCCAGCGAGGTAATGCTTCTAACCTCTTCGACACTGCGTGTACGGAAGGTCACGCCGGTATATTTGATACGCTTGAGCGCATGCAGATCGAAATCAAACTCCGCAAAGCGTCCGGCCATGCGTCCAACGTTGACGATACGTCCAAGAATTGCACAGGCTTCAAGATTTTGTGTGCCGAACGGTCCAGAGAGCTGATCAATAATCAGATCGACACCCTTTCCGCCATTGGCTTCGATCGCGCGCTGTGGCCATTGCGGATCACTATTATCGATCGCGACATCCGCGCCGAATTTGGTCAGTTGAGCGCGCCTCTCAGCCGTGGTCGAGGTTCCAATAACTGTCTTGGCCCCCATCAGTTTGGCGATTTGCATCGCCATCAAACCCACGCCCGAGGAAGCGCCCTGAACGAGGACGGTCTCGCCTTTACGCAGTTCACCTACAGTCACAATCGCGTTGTGCATTGTCTGAATCGCAATGGGTAATGTGACCGCCTGTGCAAAAGACATCGAAGGGTTGGGAATATCCATGACGCGTCCCCAGTCTGCCACGGCATATTCCGCATAGCCTGACGATCCAGAGCACATGACGCGATCACCGGGTTTGAAGCCTCGCACACGAGCGCCGACTTCGACAACTTCTCCCGCCCATTCAATTCCGGGGATGGCGCCAACGCCACCCACATTGCCGTGCGCGCCTCCCGCGAGTACACCCAAGTCCGCACGATTCAAGCCGCAAGCGCGAACTTTGACCAACACTTGCTCCGGACCCACTGTTGGTTTGGGAACATCAGCGATTTCAAATCCACTCTTTGTGACGACAACTGCTTTCATTTTTTTATTCCTGTTCGTTTAACTTTATAAGGCTCACTATCCAATTCTTTCGCCATTACCGTGTCGCGGAAATGATGCCGCCATCCACCACGATAGTCTGACCTGTGATGTAACGCGCCTCATCGCTCGCCAAAAAAACGACGGCATGCGCGACATCCCAAGACTCTCCCATGTAGCCCGCAGGCACTTGCTTGTGACGATGCGCGACAAAACCTTCGTAGTCACCTTTAGCGTATTTTTCTGCCAGACGTTTTACTAAGGGAGTAAACATCAAACCAGGCGCGACGCTGTTGAGTCGAATGCCACGATCAGCATAAATGACGCCCGTGGTTTTCATGAGTTGCTCGAGAGCGGCTTTCCCTGCGGCGTAACCCACCTGGGGTTTACCAATATAGCGATGCCCCGCGACCGAGGAAATGCTGATGACTGATCCTCCACCCTGCGCCACCATTGTGGGCAGCACATATTTACACGCCAAGAATGCGCCTTTGACGTTAACGTCCATCTGTTCATCCCAGGTCTCCTCGCTCATGGAGACCGGATCTCCCGGCTCGGAACGTCCGACGTTATTCACCAGGATGTCAATGCGTCCATACTGCGCCAAACAGGCGTCCACTAATTTCTTGACGTCTTCCGCCCGGGTGGCATCGGCGACCATGACATGCGCCGATCCACCTTCTTCTGTGATGATGCGTTGTGTTTCCTGCGCGGCTTCAAGATTGAGATCGGAACCAAACACACTCGCTCCCTGCCTGGCCAAAGCCACTGCGATTGCCTTGCCATTGCCCCAACCTTCTCCTAGTGTGCCGCAACCCGTTACGAGCGCGATTTTGCCATCCAGTCTAAACATAACGTCCCTTGTTTCTGTTGTTGTATGCAAAGCCATATTACCTGTGCGTCACAATAGGAGCAAAAGCCTTTTTAAAGCATACGTGACGCACCTTGAAATGTGGGTCCATCTGGTGAAATCAAGCAAGAACCCACATGATTCGCGCAGCAAAAAAACAGGCCCGAATGTTGAGATTCGGGCCTGCGAATAACAGCGGAAAAATCGGATTGGCGCTACATCAAGTCAAATCGTTGACCAATGAGGCAAGCGTATCGTCAGGCAAGGTTTCCACATGCATCGGATACTCTTTGTGATCACAACCCACCATCATCTGAGCGCCCGCTTTGAGCGACTTTTTCATTTCAGGCGTCAACTCGAAACGCATAAAGTGAACGGATGATGTTTTGTCAGCCGTTGTGCGATCGAGATCTTCGTTCGCAATCGCGTACACGCGGGGCTGACCCTCGACCTGAATGAACATCTTGTGCTCAATGCCCAACAACTTCGCCAAAGCGAGACGGCGCTCGGCTTCGTTCGGGTATTCAAGCATCATCGTAGCCTTGAAGTTGGAGCCATCCGGTACGAGCGGGTTGTAAGCACCCAACTCGTCCTGAATACCTTCTTCGTCGAAAATTTTCTCGACACGCAACATTTCCTGAATTTGATAGCGCATCAAAAGCTCGCTTTCAAACAACAAGTTGAGATGCTCGCCCAGGCGGACGCTACGCTTGCGGCGCTCTTCGATCGCCTGCTTGCGCATCTCGGGACGGGCCTTATGATAAGCCTCGAGGGTCATCAAACTTTCACGCGAAATTTTGCTCATTTCCATTTCCTTTACAGACCGTATGCTTTGGCGATCAATGTGAGAGGATGAGCCATCTCAGCTTTCGCCAAGCCGTTTTCTTCCATACCCTGCTCGATGTGATGGCCAGCCAGCTGGCAATCCGAGCTAATGTAATCAGGTGTGTTGTTTGCCATCGCCTTGAAGACGGGTTTACCGATCTTCATCGCCTGAGTATGAAACTCTTTCTTCACGCCCCAGGTTCCCGAGTGACCGGAACAGCGCTCGACCACGTTGACTTCAGTGCCGGGCACGAGCTTCAATGTCTCCGCGGTCTTTTTGCCCACGTTTTGCACGCGTGAGTGGCATGGGATGTGATAACTCACGTGACCCAACTCTTCTTTGAAGTCAGTCTTGAGCAAACCATCTCTGTTGCGCTCGATGAAGTACTCAAACGGATCCCACATCGCTTCCTTGACCAGCTGGACATCCTCTTCGTCAGGGAACATCAAGGGGAGCTCTTGTTTGAACATCAGCGTACAGGACGGGATGGGTGTGACAATCGCATAACCTTCGCGTGCGAGCTTCGCAAGCTTGGGAATGTTCTTGTCTTTGTTCGCCGCAACGGACTCAAGATCACCAAGCTCGAGCTTGGGCATGCCACAGCAGGCTTCCTTATCCACCAACTCGTAAGGAATCTGGTTGTGTTCCAGAATCTTGATCAGATCCTGGCCAATACCAGGCTCGTTGTAGTTGATATAACAGGTTGCGTATATGGCAACTTTGCCCGGAGTCTTCGCGCCGTCCTTGACAGGCCATGCGGTCGAAGCCGTCGCAAGCTGCGGGAAGGTCTTGGATGCATACTCTGGAATCCAAGCCTTTTTATCCACACCAAGCGTGGATTCCATCACCGAACGCATGACACCTGTGCGGTTCAACGCATTGACGGACTCTGTCACAATCGGGATACCCGCGAACATGCCCATCTTGTCGGTCGACGCCAACAACTTGTCACGCATTTTGACTTCGCCGTTCTTGAACTTGACCGCTTTCGCACGCAGCATCAAGTGAGGGAAATCGAGGTTCCAAGGATGTGGAGGCACATAGGGGCACTTTGTCACGTAACAGACGTCACAGAGGAAGCACTCATCCACAACCTTGCCGTAGTCTTTTTTGTCAACGCCGTGAACTTCGCCGTCATCGGTCGCGTCAACCAGATCAAACAGTGTCGGGAACGAGCCGCACAGACTCAAGCACCGGCGACAGCCGTGACACATATCAAACACTCTTTCCATCTCAGTGTGCAGTTTTTCCTCGTCATAGAAGTCTGGATTTGTCCAATCCAGAGGATGACGGGTGGGAGCCTCGAGACTACCTTCGCGGTTTGACATAGTGGATCCTTAAATTTGTCACCCTGCAAGCGGGTGCAATGAAAACGATTGTGACCAGCATAGCCGGCCACAGATCTTGCAGTTTGGGCAGCAGTCGAAAATGTTCGCTGGCTGCCCAAATTTCTCAGAGACGCTTAGTCAACCAGTGCGTCCAGAGCTTTCTGATAGCGATTGGCGTGTGAACGCTCGGCTTTTGCCAAGGTCTCAAACCAGTCGGCGATCTCGTCAAAGCCTTCGTCGCGAGCGATTTTGGCCATGCCGGGATACATATCGGTGTACTCGTGTGTTTCGCCATGAACAGCGGCTTTCAGGTTGTCGCGGCTGGAACCGATTGGCAAACCTGTTGCTGGATCACCAGCAGCCTCGAGGAACTCGAGGTGGCCGTGTGCGTGGCCGGTCTCGCCTTCTGCTGTCGAGCGGAACAAAGCGGCAACGTCGTTCTGGCCTTCGATGTCAGCCTTGTTTGCGAAGTACAAGTAGCGGCGGTTAGCCTGTGATTCGCCTGCGAATGCGTCCTTCAGGCACTGTTCGGTCTTTGAACCTTTGAGCTGGGCCATATAGCCTCCTGACAAATGAAATTAAGAAGAAGAAGTGGAGTCTAGATCTGCGGAACCGGAAAAAACCGGCTCAATCTGTACTCTGACGCTAGTGTATGTCCTGCGCGTCGATGAAGGAAATTAAATTTATCTACTTTTTAGATAGTTTTTACCTAACAACACCCTAATAGGGGCGATCAGGCGCTCTTACCCCTGATACGCCCACTGGGGAGTGTTATTTGGCTGTATCGGCCATCCAACGTTCAGTTAAACGGACAAAGTAGCTGGCACCCACGGGAATAATGGCATCGTTGAAATCGTACGAGGTATTGTGCACCACACAAGCACCTTCGCCATGCCCCTCCAGACGATGATGGCCGTCTCCGTTGCCAATAAATGCATAACAACCAGGCTTGGCCATCAGCATATGCGCAAAATCCTCAGCCGCCATCACTCCGGGGAACTGGTCATTCACCATTTCAGGACCCACAATCTCTCTCATCACCTGCGCCGCGAACTGGGCCTCTTTTGGATGATTGACCACTGGAGGCGAAGCGCGCCTGAAGAAAATTTCGGCCTCGCACTCGTGCGCCCGGGCGATCTGAACCGCGAGCGTTCGCAATCGCTCCTCCAGGCGATCCAGGGCGGAGACGGAAAAAGTACGAATCGTGCCACCCACGGCTGCAACATCCGGAATGACGTTGGGCGCCACGGAACCCTCAAGCTGCGTCACGGCCAGCAACGCACGTTCAGTGCTCGGAATCACCTTGGCCACCAGACCCTGCAACGCTTGGGCAAACTCCAGTGCAGGTGCGACCGGATCCGTTCCTGTGTGAGGTAGCGACGCGTGCGTACCTTGACCTTTGATTGTGACCTTGAAGGTATTGCTCGAAGCCATGAATGGCCCGTTATTCAGAGCAAAGCCGCCCACGTTGCCGATCGAGAAGTTATGCAAACCAAACACCGCCTCACAAGGAAAGCGCTCAAACAGGCCATCTTCAATCATTTTTTTAGCGCCCGCCTTACCCATCTCCTCGGCTGGCTGGAACACAAAATTCACCGTACCCGTGAAATTGCGTGTCTGGGACAAGTGCCACGCCGCGGCGAGCAGCATGGTCGTATGTCCATCGTGACCACAGGCGTGCATCTTTCCATCGTGGGTGGACTTATGTTCAAACTCATTAATCTCCTGAAGCGGTAATGCATCGAGATCAGCGCGTAAACTGAGTGTCCGGCCACCTTCGCCGACTTTCAACACCCCCACAACACCCGTGCCTGCGATGCCGCGATGCACTTCGATGCCCCACTCTTTAAGCAAGTTCGCGACGATCTCTGAAGTCCGATGCTCATCGAACCCAAGCTCGGGATGGGCGTGAATATCACGACGGATTTTGACAAAACGGCTGTAGTCCGCAAATGCATCGACGAGTTTCATGTTTTAGCTATTCCAATTAAAAGTTGACGTTATTTCCGCCTTTCAGACCCAAAATATCGCGCGCCTCGTCGGGCGTCGCAACCTCGCAATTCAACGCTTCAAGCACGGTACGAATCCGGGTGACCTGCTCGGCGTTCGATGCCGCCATTTTCCCGGGGCCGATCCACAACGAATCCTCCAAACCGACGCGCACATGCGATCCCATCGCCGCGCCCATCGTCGCCAAAGGAATCTGATTGCGGCCGGCACCGAGGATGGACCATTGATATTGATCACCAAACAAACGGTCAGCCGTTCGACGCATATGCATCAGATCCTCCGGATGAGGGCCAATTCCACCCAAGATACCAAATACTGACTGGATGAAGATCGGTCCTTTAACGAGTCCCTTTTCCGCAAAGTGTGACAGGTTGTACAGATGACTGATGTCGTAGCACTCAAACTCAAAGCGCGTGCCGTTTTCCGAACCACGCCTCAATATCGTTTCAATATCTTTATACGTGTTCTTAAACACCAGATCGCGACTATTTTCAAGGTGCTGGCGCTCCCACTCATGCTTGAACTCTTTGAAACGATCCAGCATCGGAAACAAGCCAAAATTCATCGATCCCATGTTCAGCGAGGCCACTTCGGGCTGAAACGTCATCGCCGGACGCATCCGCTCCTCAACCGTCATGTGAGGACTGCCTCCTGTTGTGATGTTGATCACGGCATTGGTGGCTGCTTTGATTTCTTTTAAAAAGGGACGAAAAAACTCTGGATCTTGCGTGGGCTTTCCATCCTTTGGATCGCGCGCATGAAGATGCAAAATTGCCGCGCCTGCCTTAGCTGCATCAATCGCAGACTTGGCGATTTCCTCGGCAGTCACCGGCAGGTGGGGCGACATGCTCGGCGTATGAATCGCTCCCGTCGCTGCACAAGTAATAATGACTTTTCGCGCACTGGCCATACAGTCTCCACGTATTTGCTTTGAATGAAACTAGATTAAGTGAATGATTATTCAGCGGACTTTTTATGTGCGGCCAACGCCATCAGTCGTCTGTCACGCCATAGCCGTCTCTCAAGCAGCTTTTCCTTGGGCAAGATTGAACGGCGTTGCGCCTCAAGTTTTTCAATCACTGCTTCAGACCAGGGCTCGGTAGATGTCTGTTCGGTTGCGATAGTCTGATACATGTCATTGAAACGTCGTGCGTAATCCGCCAAACCCTCAGGCGCATTCAAATCAATGGTTTCAAAAGGTCCCATGAATGACCACCGCAAACCCAGGCCCTCGCGCACCGTGACGTCCAGACCCTCTGCGTCGACATAGCCCTGCTCGACCAGCCTGAAGGCCTCGCGCAGCAACGCACCTTGTAAACGATTGAGCACAAACCCCTTGAGCTCGCGATGAATCTTGACGGGCTTTTGTCCGACCCCCTCCATCACATCCCATGTTTGTTGAATCACCTTGGCATCGGTCCAGGGTGCACCGCAAATCTCAACCACTGGCACTAAATAGGGAGGATTCACAGGATGCGCGATCAAGCAACGCGCGCGTCCTGCAAGATCCTCTGTAAACGCAGAAGCAGGGATGCTCGATGTCGAACTGGTCAAAATCGTCGTGGGTGGCGCAAGCGCATCCATCCGAGCAAAAATTTCTTTTTTCATCTCGAGTCGTTCAGGCAGACTTTCCTGAACATAATCGGCACCGGACATCACCTCTTCGAGGCTTGCACACCCACTGATGCGGGAAATCAGGCTCGCAGCATCTTCAATCAATCCTGCTGCCCGCAGGTCCGACACTTGTTTCTCAATCAGTCTTGCAGCCTGACCCACAGCACTCGGATCCCCATCCCACATCTTCACGCGATGGCCACCGCGGGCAAATACGATCGCCCATGCCTGTCCGACCAATCCTGATCCCACAATCGCAATATTCATATGCTCCTCAGTATTTTTGCTGTTCGTACTGTGTTGTTTCGCGCAATCGACTCATCACGATAATACGGTTAAGTCAGGACCAGCAAGCGATTTGCGTCCATGGGATGCGCGATGACCGTCCAATCCACACCAAAGGCCAGTCTGAGTGCCTCAGAAGTGAGAACTTGACTGGGTATACCGTTCGCGATCACGCGCCCTTCGCTGAGCAAAACAAGTCTCTGACAGTGGCGCGCCGCCACATTGAGATCGTGCACCACAATCAGCACACCAATGCGCGCGGTGCAGACAAGCCGTTCCAATACCTGCATGAACTGAATCTGGTGCCTGGGATCGAGGCTCGCTAGGGGCTCATCCAAAAGCAAATAGGCTGACCCTTGGTAATGTTCGATTGCAAAACATTGGACAAGTGCGCGCGCCAGTTGCACGCGTTGTTGTTCACCGCCAGAAAGCTCGGTATAAATCTTCTCTTGCATGGAAACCAGTTCAGTCATGGTCAATGCGCGGTTTAACCATTGTTCAAGCTGGGCTGGGCTCGCTTGCGGATATGGATACGCCCCCATCGCCAAAATGTCGGCGACCCTCAGGGCAAAACTCAAATTGGATTGCTGCGTCACAACGGCGCGCCTGCGCGCTTGCTCAAGTGTGCTCAGGTGATCGAGTCCGACCCCATCAAGCTCGACCATGCCGTCAAGACTCTTGAATTCACCGGCCATCGCAGCGAGCAGTGTCGACTTGCCGGCGCCATTTGGACCTAACAGACCCACGAGCTCACCGGGCACAAGCGAAAGCTCGACTTCGTTCAACACAATGCGCTGAACACGCTCGAATGTGAGGCGAGTGACGTTGAAAGGCATTAAGCTAAAAAGCCGCGACACTGCGCGGCTTTTTTCCTTGGAGCATCAAGCAGACGGGACGGTTTTGGCCATAGGAGGCAAGCCCTCGACACTGGCGTACCATGCCTCGAGTTTTGGATGACCCGGACGCCATGGCTCATTGGCAAAACGGAAATCCAGATATCCAAGCGCGCATGCGACGGCGATATCGCCAATCGTCTTCAAAGGTCCCAGACTGGCGACCTCTTTTTCGAGCACATCCAGAGCACGCGCGACCTTGCCACGCTGCAAATTAATGTAACCAATACGTCCCTCATCCTGAGGCAAGGCGATTTCTCGACGGCGCGGCTGGCTCGCATCCAGGATGCCATCGCCAAGCGCTTGCAGACGCAACGCAGCCCAGCGGGCAGGGCCCGCAGCAGGGAAAAGAGGAGGCGCGCTACCAATGCTGTCGAGATACTCGCAAATCACCGGACTATCAAACAAAGCCACACCTTGATCGGTGATCAGTGTCGGAATTTTCCCCAGAGGATTGGACTCTGACAAAACCGGATCCGTCGTGGCAATCGTCCACCTTTCAAGTTGATTGTCGATCCCGCGAGCAATGGCACAAGCAATCGCTTTACGAACATAAGGACTAGCGGCAGAAGCGGTAATTTTCATAAATGCATCCGATTAAAGAGTGTCAGAACAAGTTCGGTCTATTTGTACTACAAAAACCACGTCTGACGACACTGCTGCTATGCAGCAAATATTCATCGTCTCAAAAAGAATGGTCTGTAGTAAATTTTGTCCCAATCATTTGTTCTCTTGCGCTTCCTCGGACACCTCATGCCTAAACCGATCAATCTTCACGACTTCAGAGTGCTCGCCCAACGCAGGCTCCCTAAAATCGCATTTGACTTCATTGATGGCGGTGCCGATGACGAACTCGGCATGCTTCGCAACCGAGAGGCGTTTTCAACCTATCAACTTTTGCCGCGCTATCTGATCGACGTCACGCACCGAGATCAATCCGTAGAACTCTTTGGTCGACGTTACGCAAGTCCGATCGGCATTTCGCCAACAGGCATGGCCGGTCTTTTTCGCACTGGTGCCGATGCCATGCTCGCTGGCGCGGCTAAAAAAGCAAACGTCCCGTTTCTCTTATCGAGTGCAAGCAATCTCAAAATCGAAGATGCCGCGAAAATCGCGCCTGAAAATGTCTGGTTCCAGATGTACGCGACGAGCGATCCTCGCATCAATGAAGACCTCGTCAAACGGGCTCGGAATGCAAATGTGGGCGTTCTAGTCATTACAGTCGATGTGCCCGTCAATTCGAATCGAGAGCGCAATCGTCGCAACGGCTTTACGCGTCCTTTTAGGATGACGCCCGCCATCATGCTGGACGCCCTGACGAAACCAGGCTGGGTCATAGAGTATCTAAAAGCCGGTGGCATGCCGATGATGAGCAACTGGCAACCTTATGCCAGGGAAGGTGCGTCTGCGAACGAAGTCGCGGACATGTACGGCACCTTGACACCTGCGCCGATGACTAGCTGGGAAACTGTCGCCGCAGTCCGGGAACAATGGAAGGGGCCACTGGTCATCAAAGGTCTTCTACACCCTGATGATGCGACACAAGCTGTCAAACTCGGCGCTCAAGGCATCATTGTTTCAAATCACGGCGCGAGACAACTCGACAATGCGCCCTCGCCACTCACCATGCTTCCCGCGATCAAGGCAGCGGTTGGTGATCGCGCCACCTTGATGATGGATAGCGGCGTACGACGCGGCTCCGATGTCGTCATCGCAAAATGCCTGGGCGCTGAGAGTTGTTTTTTCGGACGTCCCACACTCTATGCCGTGGCGGCCTTGGGACAAGATGGTGCCGAGCAGGTCTTTGCCATCATGCGCAGAGAAATTGACGCTGTGCTCACACAAATCGGGTGTGGAAATTTCAATGCGCTTGATGGTCGATATTTACAACCATCCTTTACATCGGTCTGACCATCCGTCTAACTGACGAGATCAATCACTACGTTGCCGAGCACCTTGCCTTGCTCAACCGCTTCATGCGCGGCAACGATATCCGAGAGAGCGAAACGCGCGCCAATGGCATGTTTGAGCTTTCCCGTCGCAAGCAGCTCACTCAGCCCCTTTAGAGCCGCTTGCCGCTCAGCGGGAGTCAAGTCATACACGAGAAAAAACTGCAGACTCAAACTCGTCGTCAAACAAAGCCGAAAAGGAATCAAAGGAGGTTCGACACGATTCGAACCGAAACACGCGACGGTTCCATGCGGGGCCAGCGCACCATCGCGCACGAGATCCGTTGTCGTGGAGAAGTCCATATCGATGATTGCATCGGCACCACGCCCGCCTGTGAGCTCCTTGACTCTTTGAGCCACAGCTTCGGTTTTATAGTTGATTGTTTCCTTCACTCCGGCTGCGCGCGCATGGGCCGCCTTGGCTTCGGAACTCACGGTTCCAATGACGCGAGCGCCTTTAAGCGTCGCCATCTGAGCGGCATAATGTCCAACAGCCGAAGCCGCTCCGATCACCAACACATTTTTTCCCGCAATATCGCCGCATCGTCTGACTGCTTCATAAGCAGTTAGCCCCGGAATTCCCATGCAAGCTGCGCCGTCAAAATCGACATGATCAGGCAAAGCAACGGCTTGAGCCTCAGGCAATGCAACATATTGCGCGGCAGTACCGAAAGGCCTTTGATACTGAGCATTCCAAAGCCAGACACGCTCACCGAGCCGGTCTTTGGATACGCCAGGCCCAACCTGGTCAATGACGCCACCCGCATCGCTATGCGGCACGATTCGCGGATCGTTGATCGGGCGATTGCGACGGGACTTGACGTCCGAGGGATTCACGCCTGAGGAGTGAATCTTGACACGGACTTCGCCTGGTCCCGCCTCGGGTGTAGGCAAGTCGCCCACGATCAACACTTCACGGGCTTCGCCGTTTTTTTCATACCAAGCTGCGTGCATTGCCTCTTCCTGATTTTTATATTTTTTTAAATGATTAATTCACGCAAGTTTGTTGATACTGAATCAACCGACCGTACTGATCGTACACGGGAATCTGCGCAGTCCGGCAAGGTACGGGCAGCGAGTAAAACTGGCCGTATGGAGGCACGGCCGGAGGATAGACATTGACGACCTGAGGGTAGACAGGAGGCGCGACATAGCGGTTGTATTGGCTGCCCACGCCGATCACCACACCCACAGCAGCACCGAGCGCTGCCGCATTCCAGGCATTAAAGTTGTTTTGCTTGTAGCCATGATAATGTCCATGACGATATTTGTTTGGGCCGGCATGCGCGGGCGCGAGTGCCGAGACAGTCAGGGCAGCTGCCGCAATCGCCAGTGTGATGGACTTTTTCATCATCGACTCCTTGGAGTATTCCAATCAGATCAACACGATTTCCGCAAGAGTTGCAGACTATCGTTACTACCTAGTTTACGACCAAAATTTGGCGCATGTGAGTGATCAAACAATAAATTTTTTACAAACCGCCCTTGATGCGGTCCTCCAGATGCCCCACCGATACGATTATGATGAAAGAGCGACATTTGGACGGGCGAATCCATGACTCAGACTGACGCACCTCTTGAAAGTTCCACCACTTTTCAAATACCTGGCATGGATTGCCCCGCCGAGGAACAGCTTGTTCGTCTAGCCCTTGCCTCTTTGGAAATCAACGCACTCTTCTTCGATCTTAATCAAAAAAAACTGACCGTTCGACATCGCATCGCGTCCAGTGACATCCTGGAAAAGCTCCAGCCTCTTGGACTTGGAGCGGCCATACTTTCTGATGAACAAGTCATTGCCACCCCCGCAACGGCAGCCAGCGACGCTTCACAAACTCGCGTCCTGCTTTGGCTCTTGGCACTCAACGGCACTATGTTCTTTGTCGAAGTCACGGCGGGCTGGTTTGCCGAATCTGCCGGGCTCATCGCGGATGGGATTGACATGTTCTCCGACGCTGCCGTCTATGGCGTCTCACTTTACGTCGTTGGAAAATCCGCCGCATACAAGCTCAAAGCGGCAAAGTTCGCGGGTTTAATTCAAATTCTTCTAGCCGCGGGTATATTCACTCGCGTGGCCTATCAGGTCTCAACAAACGCCATGCCTGCGCCTGACTCGATGATTGGCTTTTCATTTTTGGCGTTGCTCGTGAACATCACTTGCCTGTATCTCGTCGCCAAGCACCGGGATGATGGCGTGCATATGCGAGCTAGCTATATTTTTTCAGCCAACGATGTGATAACGAGCCTGGGAGTGATTGTCGCGGGCTTCCTGGTAGCGTGGTTTTCCAGTCCCTATCCGGACTGGATCATCGGCGCGATCATCGGTTTCATTGTCTTTCTAGGCGGGATCCGGATACTCAGACTCTGACCTCAACCCACTAGGGCGATTTGAGCTCTTCTGGTGCCCAGGCGGGCCAACGCTTTTCAAGGAATGCTGCGACGCCTTCTTGCGCCAAATCACCACCTGATGCGGTCGTGCCATCTCCACGAACTTGCAGGGAGGCATTTTTCTGACCACTGCCAGCATCCAAAGATTTGACGAGTTTTCTGGTCGACATGACTGCGCCCAACTCCGCTGTCATCAAGTGACCCAAAATGCCATTTATCCTTGCATCCAGTTCGGATGCATCGCAAATTTCATGAACAAGCCCCAGACGCCAGGCTTCAGCCGCGCTCAGCGTTTCACCTGTCATCAGCCACCTGCCAGCCTGGCGCGAACCAATCGCGCGAGCAAGATAGGGCGCAACCACTCGGGGAACCATACCGAGTCGCGTTTCCGCTTGGGTGAACTCAGCATCGTGACTGGCAACCGCAATGTCCGCTGCCGCCACCAATCCGACGCCGGTGCCCACGCAGTGACCATGCACGCGAACAATCACAGGGACCTGAACGTCGTCGATCACCTTGAGCAGTTCGGCGAAGGCAGCGTCTGGCGCATCATCCGATTGACCGCGCTCGTGCCAGGCGCGCTGATACCAACCGAGATCCGTTCCGGAACAGAAGGACTCCCCGCGGGAAGCTAAAACGATCGCGCTGACCTCTTGATCAGCGCTTGCATCACGCATCGCCTCAGTGAGCTCCTTTACCATGACCTCATTCACAGCGTGATGCACCTCTGGCCGATTCATCCAGATCACGGCAACACGCGAGCCGCGAACAACTTCGATTGTTTCAAACATATTATTTGTAAAGTACCTCAGGCAACCACAAACCAATCGCGGGGAACATGTAAAGCAAGAATATGGCCAAAATCTGTATACCCATGAACGGCAACATACCCAGGAAGATTTGATTCAAGGTCACGTGTGGAGGAGAGACTCCTTTCAAATAAAACGCTGCCATTGCGACTGGAGGTGATAGAAAGGCCGTCTGCAAATTCAAGGCAACCAAGAGTCCGAAGAACAGTGGGTCGATATTAAACTGAGCAAGCAAAGGCACGAAGATCGGCATGAAAATCACGATGATCTCGGTCCACTCGAGCGGCCAGCCCAGGATAAATATCAGGATCTGGGCAAGCAACATGAACTCCAGCGAAGTCAGCCCAAGAGACAGGACCCAGTCTTCGATGATTTTCTGGCCGCCTAACAAAGCAAACGCCGCGGAAAAAATCGACGAGCCCACAAACAACCAGCAGACCATCGCACTGGTTTTGGCCGTCAGAAAAGTTGACTCTTTGAGGACGTTTAAATTCAGACGACCGTAGGCGAGCGCCAGCAGCGCGCCTCCAAGTGCCCCCATCGCCGCCGCCTCGCTTGGTGTCGCCAAACCAAATCCTATGGAGCCCAGCACCGCGCCAATTAACACTGCCAGTGGGAAAAATGATCCCATCAACATTTTGAATACTTCAAGACGCGCCCAGGTGAGGGTCACATAAAACACCAGCATGATGAGCGCCGCGATGCCCAGATATATCCAGTATCCGGTTGGAACAGGCAAACGCTCGACGGTGGCATCACCCTTGGCAGGCTCTTGCGCAGCAGCGGGAGCGGCTTCCTTGGCGGCAACCGATGCTGCCGCGGGCTCGCTCGAAGGCGGCTCAGCCAGACCAGAGGGGGGCTCAGCTAAGCCAGAACCGCCACCGCTCAAATTACTGGAAAGTTGCAATTCTGCCGGGATCTCAAAAACCTCCTTGGGTTCCGTCGCGACGCGATAAATCACCAGTGATAGAAACGCTGTAATCAAAAGAGGCAGCATCACGGCAAGCGCATTACGATTCATGTATTGCCGCGTCACAGCAGGATTTTTAGGGCCCTTGAAAAAATTCGACAACAAACCTGTCGCGGCGAGGGTATAACCTTGCGACTTGATCGCCTCTGATCCCGCGGGCAAAGCAACCTCGCGTTCCTTGGCAGAAAGCGGCGGGGCCATATCTGGCCAAATTTTGGCAACAATCATCACATACGCCGCATATAAGACCGCGAGCCCAATTCCGGGCAAGAGCGCGCCGGCATACAGCTTCACAACAGAGGTCCCAGTGGTCGCGCCGTACACGATCAGCAGCACCGAAGGCGGAATCAAAATTCCCAGACATCCTCCAGCAGTAATCACTCCGGCAGTCAGTTTGACGCTGTACCCGGATTTCAACATCGCGGGCATGGCCAGCAAGCCCATGAGCGTGACAACTGCGCCGACAATACCGGTTGCTGTTGCAAATATTGCGCATGTCACAAGCGTCGCAATGGCAAGTGCGCCCGGCAAACGCGCCAAAGCAAGATGCAGAGAGCGAAACAATTTTTCGATCAAGTTCGCGCGCTCAACCAGATATCCCATGAACACGAACAACGGGATCGAGATCAACGCGTCATTGGTCATGGTGGCGTAGGTACGTTGAACCATGAGCGTCAGCGTCTGATTCAGCGCCTTACCCGTCATCTCCGGGGCTTGCAAGATATAGGCAAGGAAAGTGAAGATGACGCCCATACCCATCAGCGTGAACGCGGTCGGGAATCCGAGCATGATGGCCACCACAATGAGTGCCAGCATGATCAAACCGATGTGTCCTGTCGTGAGCGCTGTCCAGGGCGTCAAAAAGATAATCAGCATCACGACGATGGCGATGCAACTAAACCCGAACCATATTGCCTTTGGCAGTTTCATTTTGCGTGCTCCTTGCCAACGACATACTTGTCCAGAGATTGGATGTCCTCATCTTTGACGTGCACAAGCTCCTTGAGTTTTTCCACATCGACTTCCTGCACATCAGCCTCCCGCTCCGGCCAGCTTCCGTTTCGCAAGCACATCACACATCGCACGATTTCTGCAAAACCCTGGAGCAGCAGAAAAAATCCTGCGAAAGGAATAAATGCTTTGAAAGGATAGACAGGCGGGCCATCCGCCATAAGCGAGGAGTGCTCATTAATGGCAATCGAATCTGCTGCGAAGGTCCAACCGGCCCAGACCATCGCTGTCACACCCGGTATAAAAAAAGCGACATACAAAATCAAATCAATCCAGGCCTGCCCCCGAGGCGGAAGATACCCATAAAGGATGTCTCCACGCACATGTCCGTTCTTAGCTAGCGTATAGGCCCCCGCCATCATGAACATGATGCCGTAATACATCGATTGCAAGTCAAACGCCCACGAACTCGGCTGATTGAACAAATATCTGGCAACCACTTCCCACGAAACATGCAGAGTGAGCACGACGATTAACCACGAAAACGTTTTACCCATCAACGTGGACATCGCATCGATGCGCCAAAGCCATTTATTCATACATTCATCCAGACGGTGTGTCGGGTCGTGAATCCACAAGAAAAGATGGCATCTTGCGCAGATGCCATCCCGATCTTCACTCTACAAAAAATCAACCTTTCTTTTGCGCGAAGAAATGGTTGTAGGCCATACGGAAGTTCACGTTCGTATCGCCTGACCACTTTCCAGCGCGCTCGGCGAATGCTCTTTGAGAATCGAGCACTTTTTTGAACAAAGGATTCTCTGCCGAACGTTTCGCAATCATCTGATCCCAGATCTGAAGCTGTCTTTGCAAAATCGCATCCGGAGTTTTGTAAAACTTCACCCCTTTGTCTTTCTGCAAAACTTCATAGTCTTTGGAATAACGGTCAATCGCTTTCCAGGACATATCGGCACTCGCTGCCTGAGAGGCAACCGCCAACACACTCTTGAGGTGCTTGGGCAAGGCATCGTATTTCGCCTTGTTGAACAAAATCTCGAACTGCTCGGCGCTTTGGTGGAAACTCTGCAACATGCAGACCTTGGAGACGTCTGGAAAACCAAGAATCAGGTCTGAAGAAGCATTGTTAAACTCGGCGCCGTCGAGCAGTCCACGATCCAGTGCTGGCACAATCTCGCCGCCTGGTAACGCGTTGACCGCTGCACCCATCGCTGTGTACATGTCGATGGCGAGACCCACTGTACGGAACTTAACGCCCTTGACGTCTTCGACTTTTGAAATAGGTTTTTTAAACCAGCCAAATGGTTGCGTTGGCATCGGTCCGTACATCAGTGAGACGACGTTGACACCCATTGCCTTTTGAATTTCCACAAGCAACTCTTTACCGCCACCGTACTCGTGCCAAGACAACAGCATGTTGGCATCCATACCGAACGAAGGTCCCGATCCCCAGAGCGCCACGGCAGTGTTTTTACCGTACCAATACGCCACAACGCCATGACCGCCATCCAGCGTTCCCGCAGAGACGGCATCCAGCAAATTAAAGGCAGGCACGACCGCGCCGGCTGGAAGGACATCAATCTTGAGTTGCCCTTCTGCCATGTCATTCACTTTCTTGGCATAGTCGAGCGCATATTCGTGGAAAATGTCTTTGGCGGGCCAAGTGCTTTGAAAGCGTAACGTGATGGGTGCGTTTTGGGCTTTGGCAACAACCGGTACACCTAATACAGCGGCAGAGCCGACCGCAGCGGTAGAGAAAAACTTTCTTCTGGAAGACTGAATGGACATCCTCAACTCCTTAAAGTCGATAAACGCTGCGCTTCATCCCTGTCGACAATACTTTTGAAGTTTTAAATTCTTTTGTCGATCTATTTAAACAATCTGTTTAGACCATTAGACGCTGCCATCAGATCTCAGACAACCACTTAGTTATAAGTATTAACCCTCCCTTTTAACGATTTGAGCTGGGATCAACGATCCCGTTCGATCGCAAAGGCACAAAAATCAATCAGGGCCTGTCTAGCCGGCGAGTCGGGGAGCGTTTCAATCGCTTGGCGGGCAAGCGTGGCTTCGGCAACCGCACATCGGCTCGCGTGCTCAAGCGCACCGGTTTCCTGGATCGCCCTGGCAACTGCATCAAAATCAGCCTCGCCTTTTTCAATTGCGTCCCGAACCAGCTGTTTTTGTGCCGGCGTTCCGATTTCGAGCACCCTGATCAGAGGCAGAGTCGGTTTGCCCTCGCGCAAATCGTCACCCACATTTTTACCGAGCGCCCCCACATCTCCGTTGTAATCCAGCACATCGTCGACCAGCTGAAAAGCGGTTCCGATATGACGTCCATAGGCCGCGGCGGCCTCTTGCTGGGCTGGGGATGCCCCGGCCAGAACAGCACCCGCCTCGGCGGCGGCCTCGAAAAGCTTGGCGGTCTTGAAACGTACCACCTGCAAATACCGGGCCTCGGAAACATCAGGGTCGTGGATATTGAGCAGCTGGAGCACCTCGCCCTCGGCGATCACGGTGGTGGCGCCCGACATGATCTGCATGATCCGCATGCTGTCGACGTCCACCATCATCTCGAAGGCGCGGGAATAGAGATAATCCCCCACCAGAACGCTTGCGGCATTGCCAAACACAGCATTTGCCGTCCCGCGACCGCGCCTGAGGTCGGATTCGTCCACGACATCGTCGTGCAGCAGGGTCGCCGTGTGGATGAACTCCACCGCCGCCGCCATCAGATGGTGATGGCTCCCCTTGTAGCCGAGCGCCTGGGCGACCAGCAACAAGAGGACCGGGCGCATGCGTTTTCCGCCTGCGCTGATGATGTATTCGCCGATCGTCCGGATCAATACGACGTCGGAATTGAGTCTGGAACGGATCACGGTATCGACCGTTTCCATGTCCCGGGCCACTGGGGCTAAGAGGTTTGAGAGCTTATGCAAGAGACTTTCTTTTGACTTTCAAGTGGTTACACGCTATTATTTCTGGCTCGGCATCTTAGCCGAGATCCCATTTGCACTAAAACAAGAGGTTAACCCATGTACGCGGTCGTAAAAACTGGTGGCAAGCAGTATCGCATTGCTTCTGGTGAAAAACTTAAAATAGAACAGATACCGGCAGACATTGGGCAAGAAATTACGCTAGACCAGGTGTTATCCGTAGGTGAAGGCGACCAATTGAAAATTGGCACCCCGCTTGTGGCAGGCGCAGTGGTTAAAGCAACGGTTCTTGCGCAAGGACGCCACGATAAGGTCAAGATCTTCAAGATGCGTCGTCGCAAGCACTACCAGAAGCGTCAAGGCCACCGTCAAAACTACACCGAGATTCTGATTGGTGAGATCTCGGCTTAATTGCCGCGATTCATTCAAACAGATCACGGCAAGCACCAGGAGTAAAAAATGGCACAGAAAAAAGGCGGGGGCTCTACCCGCAACGGTCGCGACTCAGAATCGAAACGTCTAGGCGTAAAAGCCTACGGCGGCGAACTGATCCCGGCCGGTTCGATCATCGTGCGTCAGCGCGGTACAACGTTTCACCCCGGTACGAACGTAGGCATTGGCAAAGACCACACGCTCTACGCGCTGACCGACGGTCACGTCAAGTTCTCAGTTCGCGGCAAACTCAACAAGTCGACAGTCTCGATTATTTCGGCTGAGTAATTTGCCTGTTATCCCAAAAAGCCCTGTCGCAAGCGGCAGGGCTTTTTATTTTCACGGTACCATTAGCGCATGAAATTCGTCGACGAAGCCACCATTGAAGTCATTGCCGGCAAAGGCGGCAACGGCGCGCACAGCTTTCGCCGTGAAAAATTCATCCCCAAGGGCGGACCCGACGGTGGTGACGGCGGCAAAGGCGGCAGCGTCTTCGCCGTCGCGGATCGCAACATCAACACCCTGATCGACTTCCGCTACGCGCGCAAGCACTTGGCAAAAAATGGTGAAAACGGTCGCGGCTCTGATATGTACGGCGCGGCCGCACCCAACATTACCTTGCGTGTGCCTGTGGGCACGATTATTTATGACGCGGACACCGGCGAAGAACTTTTCGATATGAATCGCCATGGGCAACAGGTGATTTTGGCAGCTGGTGGCGAAGGCGGACTGGGCAACGTGCATTTCAAGTCCAGCGTCAACCGCGCGCCTAAGCAATGGACGCCCGGCAAAGAAGGCGAGCAGCGCAAACTGCGCATGGAACTCAAGGTGCTGGCCGACGTCGGTCTCCTGGGTATGCCCAACGCTGGCAAATCCACGCTGATCAGCCGAATTTCCAACGCGCGACCTAAAATCGCCGACTACCCCTTTACGACACTTCACCCTAATCTGGGTGTCGTGCGCACCTCCGAGTCGCGCAGCTTTGTCGTCGCGGACATTCCCGGTCTCATCGAAGGCGCTTCCGAAGGCGCGGGCCTAGGACACCTGTTTCTGCGTCACCTGACACGCACCCGTATTTTGTTGCATATCGTTGACGTTTCCTCTCATGATCCCGACGAAGACTCTGTCGCGCGGGCGCTTGGCGAAGCGCGGGCAATCGTCGAAGAGCTTCGCCTCTATGACGAAGCGCTCTACAGCAAGCCGCGCTGGCTCGTCCTGAACAAGCTCGACGTTGTCCCCAATCCCGAAGAGGTCAAAAAGCGCTTCTGCAAGGAATATGGCTGGACCGGTCCTGTTTATGCGATTTCCGCACTTTCAGGCGACGGTACCCAACAGTTGATCTGGGATTTGCAAAACGCCATCGACGCCTATCGTCAAGAAGACAATATCGCCGAGGACAAGGCCGATGGCACTTATGTCGCCGAGGACCCTCGCTTCGACGAGTCACGTAGCGCTGCCGATACACCTCCGTCGCAACCAAAAGACTAATCGCGTCCCATACTGATCCAGCTTCTGATCTGTACAACATCCATGAATGCCCACGCTTCGCCCCTCTCCGTGATCGCATCCGCTTCGCGCATCGTCGCGAAGGTTGGATCTTCCCTTGTGACCAATGACGGTCAAGGCCTAGACAGACAAGCCGTTGCGCACTGGGCAAGCCAAATCGCCGCCCTGCGCAATCAAGGCAAACAGGTGGTGTTGGTATCAAGCGGCGCGATCGCGGAAGGCATGGCGCGCCTGGGTTGGGCTAAACGCCCAACTTCCATGCACGAGCTTCAAGCCGCTGCGGCTGTCGGTCAAATGGGCCTGGCCCAAGCGTACGAAGTCGCGTTTTCCAAACACAACCTGCGTACGGCCCAGATTCTCCTCACTCACGAAGATCTCGCAGACCGTCAGCGCTATCTCAACGCACGCTCGACGCTCTTTGCGCTGCTCAGACTGGGCGTAGTCCCCATCGTCAACGAAAACGATACGGTCGCGACCGACGAAATCGCCGTTGGCGACAACGACACACTTGGCGCACTCGTCACCAACCTGATCGAAGCCGATGCGCTGATCATCCTGACGGATCAACGTGGCCTGTACGAATCTGACCCCCGTAAAAATCCCGAGGCACGTTTTGTCTCCCATGCCAAAGCCGGTGACTTGACCCTCGAAGCCATGGCGGGCGGAACCGGAAGCGGGATTGGCAAGGGCGGCATGCTCACCAAAATCCTGGCGGCCAAACGCGCAGCGCGTAGCGGAGCCCATACGGTCATTGCCTCGGGTCGCGAACATGAAGTCATGGTTCGACTTGCCGCAGGGGAGTGTATCGGCACTGAACTGCGCGCCGAGTTACCCGTCCTGTCTGCGCGTAAACAATGGATGGCTGATCATTTGCGTTTGCGCGGCAAGCTCATGCTTGACGCAGGCGCGGTGCAAGCATTGCTCGTCGAGGGCAAAAGCCTGCTGCCCGTGGGTGTACGCAATATCGAAGGTGACTTCGAACCTGGCGATGTTGTCGCCTGCCTCGACCTCGAAGGCAGAGAATGTGCCCGCGGACTGATCAATTACTCCTCCTCGGAAGCCAGGCGCATCATGGGACAACCCTCCAGCAAAATCGCCGAAATCCTGGGTGCGATGACCGAAGCCGAGCTCGTCCATCGGGATAACCTGATCATTCTTTGAGATTGCCGAGGGCATCCACGCAAAACTGCCCCATCCTGTCCTATACTTTGCACTTGAATGCGGGGGTACTTGGCAATACGCCAGGTTGAGAGAGTCCCTTCGTACCAGTACGGATAATGCCGATGCTGGGAGCGCATCCCGGCTCAGCCCGGGATCCATCCCGATTCGGCTCCAATCGATTTTTGGAGCTTTTTCATGAACGCCAATCCTAAATTCCTTGCAGCGACTGCCGAAGTTGACGCCGCCGCTGTCGCCCCCCTGCCAAAATCACGCAAAGTCTACGAGATCGGCTCGCGTCCCGACATTCGCGTTCCCTTTCGCGAAATCGAGCAAGAGGACACCTCCACCTCGTTTGGCGGGGAAAAAAATCCTCCCTTGACCGTCTATGACACAAGCGGCCCCTACACCGACCCCAACATCAAAATCGACATCCGTCGCGGCTTGCCAGAATTACGCCGTGCGTGGATCGAAGAGCGTGGTGACACCGAACTGCTAAGCGGTCCAAGCAGCACCTACGGTCAGGAACGTCTGGCCGATCCCAAGCTGACAGCCATGCGCTTTGACTTGCGCCGCCATCCCCGACGCGCCAAGGCGGGTGCCAATGTCTCGCAAATGCACTACGCGCGACGCGGCATCATCACGCCCGAAATGGAATTTGTCGCCATCCGCGAAAATCTTCGCCGCGAACAATACATCGAGAGCCTGCGTGCCACGGGTCCCGAAGGCGAAAAAATGGTCAAACGGATGTTGCGCCAACATGCGGGTGAGTCGTTTGGCGCCTCCATCCCCAATCTGATCACACCAGAATTTGTCCGTGATGAGATCGCGCGCGGTCGCGCCATCATCCCCGCCAACATCAATCACCCCGAAGTCGAGCCGATGGCCATCGGACGCAACTTCCTGGTAAAAATCAACGCCAACATCGGTAACTCCGCGGTCAGCTCCGGCATTGCCGAAGAAGTCGAAAAAATGACTTGGTCGATCCGCTGGGGTGGCGACACAGTGATGGATTTGTCCACTGGTAAACACATCCACGAAACACGCGAATGGATCGTGCGTAACTCGCCCGTGCCAATCGGAACAGTGCCAATTTATCAAGCCCTCGAAAAAGTCGACGGCAAAGCCGAAGAACTGACTTGGGAGATTTTCCGCGACACCCTGATCGAACAAGCCGAACAGGGCGTGGACTATTTCACGATCCACGCCGGCGTGCGCCTGCCCTTCATCCCGATGACGGCCGATCGAATGACTGGCATCGTGTCACGTGGCGGCTCGATCATGGCCAAGTGGTGTCTGGCTCATCACAAGGAAAGCTTCCTGTACGAGCGTTTCGAAGAAATCTGCGAAATCATGAAGGCCTACGACGTCAGCTTCTCGCTGGGCGATGGCCTGCGTCCGGGTTCAGGCTTCGACGCCAACGATGAAGCGCAATTTGCCGAACTCAAAACACTCGGCGAGCTCACAAAAGTGGCCTGGAAGCACGACGTTCAAGTCATGATCGAAGGTCCCGGACACGTTCCCATGCAGCTCATCAAAGAAAACATGGAGATGCAGCTCAAGCATTGCGACGAGGCGCCTTTCTACACACTCGGACCATTGACCACCGATATTGCGCCTGGCTACGACCACATCACGTCCGGCATTGGTGCGGCACTGATCGGCTGGTACGGTACCGCCATGCTCTGCTATGTCACACCGAAAGAGCATCTGGGTCTGCCCAACAAGAAAGACGTTAAAGACGGCATCATTACCTACAAGATCGCCGCGCACGCCGCCGATCTGGCCAAGGGACATCCTGGTGCCGCCATCCGTGACAATGCCTTGTCCAAAGCACGTTTCGAGTTCCGCTGGGAAGACCAGTTCAACCTCGGCCTGGATCCAGACACTGCCAAAGACTTCCATGACGAGACCTTACCCAAGGACTCGATGAAGGTTGCTCACTTCTGTTCGATGTGCGGTCCGCACTTTTGCAGCATGAAAATCACGCAAGACGTGCGCGACTATGCTCAAAAACTGGGAGTCGCCAACGACGCGGCACTCAAGGCAGGGATGCAGGAAAAGGCTGTCGAATTCGTCAAGAAAGGTTCAGAGATTTATCACAAGACTTAAACCTTGAACCTTAAACGGGCGATCAACACGTGACTCGCAGGCTACCCTTCATCGACGCAGCGAAGGGTGTCGCCTGTCTGGTGATTGTCGTGCATCATCTCGCAGTCTACGGTCCGATGTCAGAAGTCATCGGCGCCGTATACCCGCGGCTGATTGAGGCGATCGTCGTGTTCGGCCGTCTGGCTGTTCAACTGTTTTTTGTCGTAGCGGGTTATTTTGTCGCCTCACAATTCGCACCAAACGGCGTCACCACATCCATCAATCCGGGCCCCTTGGTCTGGAAACGCTACAAGCGTTTAATCACCCCTTTTCTTTTCGCTGTCACGCTTGCCGCTTTGATCACGGCACTTGTGCGTCCATGGTTTCAACACGACTCACTCTCGGCCGCACCCACAGTGGGGCAACTGATCGCGCACGTATTCCTCATGTACGACCTGATCGGTCTCGAAGCATTATCGGCCGGTGTCTGGTATGTGGCTGTTGATTTTCAGCTCTTTGCCATCATCACCGTACTCATCGCACTGATCCATATGTTGCCCCCGCGTTGGCACGTACTGTTACCCGTTGTGGTGACTGCCCTCACCGCTTGGTCTTTATGGCATCTCAGTCGATATTCTCAATACGAAATCGCCGCGCCCTACTTCTTTGGCTACTACGGTCTTGGCATGCTCGCCTTCTGGGCGGCGCGCACCCCGGCCAAAGCCTGGTTCCTGGCCTTGATCGCCTTGTTAGGTTTGATCGCGCTTGGCATTGAATTCCGCAAATCAGTCGCGACCGCGACGCTGAGCGCACTGATTTTGAGTATCGCCAGCGCGCGCGGCTGGCTGGAGCAATGGCCGCGTTCAGCCAGTCTGCACTGGCTAGGGGAACGCTCCTACTCGATTTTTTTAATCCACTACGGTTTGATTATTGGCGTCAATGCGCTCTGGAGCGTATGGTTCCCGACTGGCTTGCTCATCAATGCAATCGGGATACTCGTCGCAATCGCTGTGTCGATTTCAGGAGGCGCAGTCCTCTATCGTTACGTCGAGTCCCGCCCCGACGTACTGGGCTTAAATGGCACAACCGCCCTGCTCATCCTGGGCGTCCTGGCCACGCTCACGATCGAAACATTTTCACGCTGACGGCTGCCAGCGCAATCTCGTTAGCCCAGGTTCGGCGCCAAAGTCCTCTTGACGTCCGCCGCCGTCCTGCCCGAACGCTTCACATAGTCCTCGACCTGATCTTCGCCAATCGGTCCCACACTAAAGTACTGTGACTGCGGATGGCTAAAGTAGAAACCTGACACGCTCGCCGCGGGGTGCATGGCATAACTCTCTGTCAGCATCATGCCGATATCCGCGCCATCCAGGACCTCGAACATCTCGCGCTTGACCACATGCTCTGGGCAAGCTGGATAGCCTGGCGCAGGTCGAATCCCCACATAGGCTTCCTTGATCATCTGCTCGTTGGTCAAGGACTCATCAGGCGCATAACCCCACAAATCGGTCCGGACGCGCGCATGCAAAGCTTCGGCGAAGGCCTCGGCCATCCGGTCCGCCAAAGACTTCAGCATGATGGAGGAATAGTCATCATTGGCTTGTTCGAATTCTTTTTCCTTCTTGTCGATACCGATTCCGGCAGTCACCGCGAACATACCGATGTAGTCCATCACACCTGATGATTTGGGCGCGATGAAATCAGCCAGACATTTGTTTTCAACGCCTTCGCGCTTGATACCCTGCTGGCGCAAGCCACGCCAGGTAAACAAGACCTTTTCGCGCGTCTCGTCCTGATAGACCTCGATATCATCATCGTTGATCGAGTTGGCCGGATAAAAAGCCACTACGCCATTCGCAGTCAACCAGCGGCCATCAATGATGCGCTTGACCATCGCCAAACCATCGGCGTGGACCTTGCGCGCCTGCTCACCAACAATCTTGTCATCCAAAATCGCGGGGTACTGCCCGAACAAGCTCCAGGTCTGAAAGAAAGGTGTCCAGTCAATAAAACGGGCGAGCTCGGACAGATCGAAGTTTTTAAACGTGCGTCGACCAATGAACTTGGGGCGTGGCGGCTGGTACGAAGACCAGTCAAATTTGGGTTTGGCCGCGCGCGCATCAATGATGGACATCAGTGGAGCGGTTTGGCGATTGGCATGACGGCGACGCACGTCTTCGTACTCGACCGCCAGCTCTTCGAGATATGTATTGGCAGTTTCCGAGACGAGGTTTTGTGCCACACCGACTGAACGACTCGCATCGGGGACATAGATCACCGGCCCTTCGTAATGCGGGGCAATCTTGACCGCCGTGTGTACGCGGCTCGTGGTGGCGCCACCGATCATCAGCGGAATCTTGCGGCTGCGGAAATACTCGTCACGCTGCATTTCACTCGCGACATAGGCCATCTCTTCAAGACTTGGCGTAATCAGCCCGGACAAGCCGACGATGTCGACATTTTCTGCTTTCGCGCGTCCGAGAATCTCGGCCGCGGGAACCATCACCCCCATGTTGATGACTTCGAAGTTATTACATTGAAGCACCACGGTGACAATGTTTTTACCAATATCGTGCACATCGCCCTTGACCGTCGCGATCAATATCTTGCCCTTGGCGCGCACATCGCCCCCGGCGGCCGCGATGAGCTTTTTTTCCTCTTCGATAAACGGCACCAGATGGCCCACGGCCTGCTTCATCACGCGGGCCGATTTCACGACCTGGGGCAAAAACATCTTTCCTTCGCCGAACAAGTCGCCGACGATATTCATACCATCCATCAACGGACCTTCGATCACCTCAATCGGGCGACCGCCACGTTCGGCAATCTGCTGACGGATTTCCTCGGTATCCTCGATGATGAACTGAGTGATGCCGTGCACCATGGCGTGCGCCAGACGCTTTTCAACGGACTGCTCACGCCAGGTGAGATCTTCTTCGCGCTTGGCGCCACTGCCTTTGACCGAATCCGCAAAAGACACCAGCCGCTCGGTTGGTGTGCGGGTATCGCCAGGCTCTGTCAAGCCAACCGGCTGCTGACGGTCCAGCACCACATCCTCGACCAGGTCGCGCAGCGTTGGTGAAAGCTCCGCATACACACCGAGTTGACCCGCATTGACGATACCCATCGTCAAGCCTTCGCGAATCGCGTAATACAAAAATACCGTATGGATCGCTTCGCGCATCGGCTCGTTGCCGCGGAACGAAAAGCTTACGTTTGAAATACCGCCAGAGATCCGAGCATGGGGCAGCGCGGCGCGAATCCATTTAGTCGACTCGATAAAGTCGACCGCATAATGGTTATGCTCTTCGATACCCGTGGCGATCGCAAACACATTGGGGTCGAAAATAATATCTTCTGGCGGAAAGCCGACCTCATTGACCAGCAAGTTGTACGCACGCGTACAAATTTCCTTGCGGCGCTCAAGCGTATCGGCCTGACCTTTCTCATCGAACGCCATCACCACAGCGGCCGCGCCGTAACGCCGGCACAGATGCGCCTGCTTGAGGAAAGGCTCTTCACCCTCTTTGAGGGAAATCGAATTGACGATCGACTTGCCTTGCACGCACTTGAGTCCGGTCTCGATCACCGACCACTTCGAGCTGTCGATCATGATCGGCACGCGCGCGATGTCGGGCTCTGAGGCGATCAAGTTCAAAAAGCGGTGCATGCAGGCTGCCGAATCCAACATGGCTTCATCCATGTTGATGTCGATGATCTGCGCGCCACTTTCAACCTGCTGTCGCGCGACGGCGACCGCTTCGTCATATTTTTCTTCGCGAATCAGACGGGCAAACATCTTGCTGCCCGTGACGTTGGTCCGTTCACCGACGTTCACAAACAATGTCTCGCCGTCGATATTGAGCGCCTCGAGTCCCGACAGACGCGTCTTGACAGGGATCTCCGGGACCACGCGCACAGGCAGACTGCAGACCTTGTCCGCGATGGCTTTGATATGCTCGGGCGTCGTGCCGCAGCAACCTCCCGCGACGTTGACGAGCCCGGAGCGCGCGAACTCCTCGAGCAATGCCGAGGTATCCGCAGGCGTCTCATCAAAACCCGTCTCGCTCATCGGATTGGGCAAGCCCGCATTCGGATAGACACAAACGTAGGTATCGCAAATCTTGGCCAGTTCGGCGATGTAGGGACGCATGAGTGCGGCACCCAGCGCGCAATTCAAGCCAATCGTAATCGGACGCGCATGACGCACCGAGTTCCAGAATCCTTCGACCGTTTGTCCGGACAAGATACGTCCCGATGCATCGGTCACTGTGCCGGACACCATCACGGGCAGACGCTCGCCACGGGCCTCAAAGACTTCTTCGACCGCAAAAATAGCCGCCTTGGCATTCAGCGTATCAAAAATCGTTTCAATCAAAATCAGGTCAACACCGCCATCAAGCAAGCCGTTGAGCTGCTCGGTGTAGGCCGCGCGCAATTCTTCAAAGGTCACATTACGCGCACCGGGATCATTGACGTCCGGCGAGATGGAGGCGGTTTTCGGCTGAGGGCCCAGGGCACCTGCAACAAAGCGCGGACGCTCAGGCGTACTGAACTTGTCACACGCGATACGTGCCAGCCGTGCGGACTCCAGATTCAACTCATAAGCGAGCTCGGGCAAGTCATAGTCACCCTGAGCGATGGAGGTCGCGCCAAAGGTGTTGGTTTCTACGACATCGGCACCGGCCTCGAGATACCCTTCGTGAATCGCCTGAATGATGTCAGGACGTACGAGCGACAACAATTCATTGTTACCCTTGACGTCTTTGCCATGCTCGGCGAAACGCGCGCCGCGAAAATCCGCCTCAGACAATTTATATGTCTGAATCATCGTGCCCATCGCGCCATCGAGAATCATGATGCGCTCGGCCAGCAAACGGGCAAACGCCGCGCCTCTGGTGTAGCTTTCGATGGGATAAGGCAATTTAGGATAGGTCATGACGATTCAGAAAAAAGCGTGAAGTCCGGGGTAATGGACTCAGTTGCTGAAAGGGTTCAGCCGGTAAACAAAACCCTTTGCGCAATGCGCAACAAATAACTTGTCAGTTTAACAAAAGAGACGCCGTGCTACAGTGATACCAGAATTGGTGCTTTCGATGCAAAAACGGTCTTGCCACAAGCAAAATCGAGCATTGGGAAAGTTAAACGGGAAACAGGGAGATTGATCCATACGGATCCTCGTGCCTGTGCTGCCCCCGCAACGGTCAACGTCCGGTCCTTCAACAATGAAGCCCACCTGACGCCAGCCCGATACCGGCCAGTTTGAGTGGGATTGGTGCTTTTAGCCAGTCCTTTTGAACGTTCAGGATGTGCGGGGACGCACATCACTACGAGGCCTCACATGCATCACTCAACCAACCGGACTCGGTCCGGACGCACGACTATTACCCTTGCGATGACTACGGCTTTCGCTTCAGGGATCGTAATCACCGCTCTTTCACCCATCCAGGCGCTCGCTCAGCCGGCCCCCCCTGCAACCGCAACGACAGTCCCGCAGCTCGCCACGATTGTGGTGACCCCGGCTCGCACACCAGAACCTCTGTCAGAAACCCTCGGCGACAACAGTGTCATCACGCGGCAAACGCTCGACACGCTTCCAAACGGAACATTGTCCGATGCCCTGATTCGCTCGCACAGTATCGAGGGGGTCAATCTGGGCGGCCCTCAAACCGTCAGCACGATCAATATTCGCGGCACGAACAGCAATCAGTCTTTGGTGCTCATCGATGGGGTGCGCGTCAACAACGCCACCAACGGTCTGCCACCGCTCAACGCGATTCCTCTCAACAGCATCGAACGCATTGAAATCGTCCGCGGCACCAGCAGCAGCCTGTATGGCGCGGATGCGATCGGTGGTGTGGTCAACATCATCACCCGCCAAGATACCGACCGACCCTTTTCTGCCTACGCGAATGCCGGAGTCGGTACGTATGCCACCACCCAATACGATGCCGGATTTTCTGGCGCCAAGGACGGCTGGAGCTACAGCTTGTTTGGCGGCTATGGACAAAGCGCGGGCTTCAGCGCGACTCAACCCTCCAACTATTACCAAAATCCGGACAGTGACTCATACTACCGGAGCAATATTGGCGGCTCGCTAGGTTACACGTGGAAACCCGGTCAAACTCTGACTGTTCAAACCTATCAGTCCAAGGTCAACGGCAGCTACGATGCTGGCGCTCCCTATTTTGGCGACCGCGGCATTCAAACTCTCAGCAACAACATCATCACCAGCCGAAATGTGATCTCTTCATTTTGGACCAGTACGCTCAGGGCTGGCTTCACGACAGACATCTACAAAACCGTCAACGTCGATGCGTCGCAGAATTTCTTCAACACGCCAGATGGCAAACAGCATTTCAGAACCAACCAAAGCCAGTATGTCTGGCAAAACGACCTCACCTTTTCACCCACTCAAATCGTCAGCCTCGCCTATGAAAGGCTCGAACAGAATGTGGATGGTGCCCTGGTCGACAACATCTCTCCCGGTGTCGTCAACTATCAGCAAAATGCGCGCTTCACGAACTCTCTGCTCGCGATTTACCGGGGGACCTGGGGACCGCAGTCCGTGCAGGCCAGCGTGAGAAATGACAACAACTCCCAGTTTGGCAACGTGACAACAGGCAGCCTGACTTATGGTCTGGAGCTCACGCCTAGCTGGAAGGCGAGCATTGGCGCAAACACCGGCTTCAGGGCGCCAAACTTTAACGAACTGTACTGGCCTGTCACGCCTTTCTTTATGGGCAACCCGACGCTCAAGCCTGAGCGTTCACAAAACATTGAAGCAGGCCTGAAATACACGACAGACAAGACTCAGCTTGGACTCACGCTTTACCGTAACAATATCGACAACCTGATCTTGAACGAGCCTTCCATCCCGGGAGACGTCTACTCCCCTTACATCCCGATGAACATTGATCAAGCGCTGATCACAGGCATCACGCTCACCGGTTCACAACAAATCGGACGCAACACGCTTGTCAAAGGCAGCTTCGACTGGTCCAATCCTCGCAATGCCAGTACGGGCGAACTCTTGCCGCAACGTGCGCAACGGGTGTTCAAAATGGCGATTGACCAGTCTATTGGGCGAGCCCGGCTAAGCGGCGAGTTTTTCGTCACCAGCCAGCGGCAGGATGCGTTGACAGGCGATACTCTGGGCGGATTTGGCTTGATGAACCTGGTCGCAAGCTACCCAGTCACAGACAACGCTGAAATCCAGGTTCGCTGGAACAACGTTTTTGCCAAGCAATACACGCTCGTTCAAGGCTATACGGCCCCTGGCTCAAATGTCTTTGTGAATTTGGCGCTCAAAATGTAGGAATAGGCTGAAGTGCTGAAACATATGGTGAAACACTTGCTTGGTGCATTGATCGGTGTGCTTGCCTGGTTCGCCACGGCATCGCCCCTTCATGCCCAAGCGATTGTCACAGACGATCGCGGTCAAACCGTACAGCTTGCCAAACCCGCGCAGCGGGTCATCACGCTCTCACCCCACGCCACGGAACTTGTTTTTGCCGCGGGTGGCGGTGAGCGTATTGCCGCTACCGTGATCGCCAGCGACTTTCCCGAAGCCGCCAAACGGTTGCCACGTATCGGTGATGGTTTACTACCGGACTCCGAGCGCCTGCTCCTGCTCAGGCCGGACCTGGTGATTGGATGGCAAACATCGCAACTTTCAAATCTCGATCGCCTGCGCATCCCCACTTTTTTGAGCGCGCCTCAAACGCTGGCCGCCATACCCGATACGATTGAAAAACTAGGCATGCTGTTTGGCACCGCAGAGCTCGCTCAAGACCGCGCAACCACACTCAGAAACAAGCTCGAACGTCTCAAACAGTTACCTCACCCCGCATCACCCGTGCGTATTTTTTTACAAATTGGCGAACCGCCAGAATTTTCACTCAATCGCACTCATCTCCTCTCCCAGATAATCGAGGCATGCGGGGGAGTCAATATTTTCGCAGAGGCCGCTGCGATCGCACCTAAAATCAGTGCGGAAGGCGTGCTGGCGCAGCGCCCTGACCTGATTCTGCTCGGGCGTGTCGGTGGACCTGCGCATCCGACCCCCGACGCAGAAACACGCAAGTACTGGTCGCGGTTGAATTTGCCTGCCGCGCTGGCGGAACGTGTCTTTGTGATGGATTCGGATGTACTCTATCGTCCCGGCCCGCGTCTGATCGAGGCCGGTGACGCGATTTGCAGCATGATTCAACAAGCCCGAAAATAACGGGTGATGTCATTCAACCGAGAAGGCTTATGAAGAACTCCCCCAACGACCCACTGGTCATCGCAGGCAAGGCCTATCAATCTCGACTGCTTGTGGGTACTGGCAAATATCAGGATTTCGAACAGACACGCCAGGCAATTGATGCCAGCGGTGCCGAAATCATCACGGTCGCGATCCGTCGCACCAACATCGGACAACACGCCAACGAACCCAGCCTGCTTGAGTATTTACCCCCTAGCCAGTTCACCCTGCTGCCTAATACAGCTGGCTGCTACAGTGCCGAGGACGCCGTGCGTACCTTGCGTCTGGCGCGCGAGTTGCTCGATGGGCACCGTCTGGTCAAACTCGAAGTCCTGGGCGACCCGCATACCCTTTTTCCCAATATGCCCGAAACCCTCTCTGCTGCCAAAACACTTGTTGCGGACGGTTTCGACGTGATGGTTTATTGCACCGACGATCCAGTCCAGTGCCGCATGCTCGAAGACATAGGCTGCGTCGCCGTCATGCCCCTGGCCTCTCTGATTGGCTCTGGCATGGGTATTCTCAACCCCTGGAACTTGCGTCTGATTATTGATCAAGCTCGTGTGCCTGTGCTGGTCGATGCCGGAGTCGGCACAGCCTCGGATGCGACCATCGCCATGGAGCTTGGTTGCGACGGCGTGCTGATGAATACCGCGATTGCTGGTGCGCAACAGCCCGTCCTGATGGCCAGCGCGATGAAAAAAGGAGTCGAGGCGGGTCGTGAGGCTTTCCTTGCGGGTCGTGTTCCCCGTAAAACCTACCAAGCCGCTCCAAGTTCACCCACCACGGGGCTGATCACACCCAAGAGCCGCACATGAGTCAAACCCAAGCGTCTCGCCCGATCCCCAATACCCTGACCATCGCCGGTATGGATCCCTCCGGGGGGGCGGGCATCCTGGCTGATGTCAAAGCGATGAGCGCCCTTGGTGCCTATGCCTGTGCCGTGGTCGCCGCGTTAACCGCCCAAAACACGCTGGCCGTGACCGATATTTCACCCGTCAATCCGAGCTTTGTGCGCGCCCAGATCGACACGCTGTTTGCGGATGTGACCATCCATGCCGTCAAAATCGGCATGCTCGGCCAGACCGGAGTCATTGAAGTGGTGGCGGACCGACTGGGGCATTTCAAACCCGAACATGTCGTGCTCGACCCCGTCATGGTGGCCAAAAGCGGCGATTTATTGCTTGAACAAAAGGCCGTCGGCGCTTTGAGAGAGCAACTTCTTCCTCTGGCCACGATCATCACCCCCAACCTTCCCGAAGCTGGCGTGCTGCTGGAGATGCGCAGCGTCGAGACCGTACGCGAAATGCGCCGAGTCGCCGAGCGCTTGCGCAACCTGATGACGCACGATGGTCACCGCTGGGTACTTGTCAAAGGCGGACATCTGCCCGGCAATGACACCATCGACATTCTTCATGACGGCGATCAGATGATCGAACTGCCCGGCCACCGCATCCCGACGCGAAATACGCATGGCACGGGCTGCACATTGTCCTCTGCGATTGCCGCACTGATCCCTCAAACTACGAGTATTCCTGAAGCCACCAAGATGGCAAAAAATTACTTGGTACAGGCGATTTTGCACGCTGATGCTTTGCGTGTCGGCCAAGGTCACGGCCCTGTGCACCATTTTCACCAACTATGGTCAGGAAAACCCTTACAATAAGGGTTTTCCGCCATGTGACATTGTCCACGTGACATTGTCTACGTGACATTACTGAGCGACCGACTTGTCGACCTGTTGATTTTATGAAAGCTAATACTTTGCCTGATATCGAACGCGCGCGCTTTAACATGATCGAACAACAGATTCGTCCCTGGGACGTCTCTGACAGCAAAGTGCTTGAGGCGTTGTTTAGCGTCAGACGCGAACTTTTCGTTCCGTCGACCTATCGTTCCCTCGCGTTTTCCGATCTCGAAATCCCATTGACCATTCCTGCAGGCGAAACGCATCAGACCATGCTCACGCCCAAGCTCGAAGCCAAATTCACTCAATTGCTTCAATTAAAAGAAGACGATTGCGTACTTGAGGTTGGCACCGGTTCGGGCTATCAGGCGGCACTCCTCGCGCATCTCGCCCGTGGCGTCATGTCCATCGAGATCGATCCTCGCCTGACTGCTTTTGCCCAGCTCAATCTCCAGCAGGCTGGCATCAACAATGTCACGGTCGAAACAGGTGATGGCAGCAACGGTTGGGGGACGACCGAATATGACGCGATTTTGGTCACAGGCGCATTGCCCAGCATCCCAGATGCGCTCAAATATCAATTATGCGAAGGTGGGCGCATGGTCGTTGTAGTGGGTCAAGCTCCCGCGATGACTGCTTACCGGGTCACACGCACTACTGCTGCAAGTTTTGAAACGACACCGCTTTTCGAAACCGTCATCAAACCTCTGACCGGCGTTCGTCCGTCCAAGTTCAAGTTCTAGGTCTGACGGATTTTTGTCACCAACGCGGTCGTAGAACGCGCAAACTCAAACGGGATTGCGATGGCGCGACCGCCCCAGGATTCGACCAACTTTGTCTCTGGCAAGGTCTGCATATCGTAGTCCCCTCCCTTGACAATGATGTCTGGTCGCAACTGACCGATCAGCGCAACCGGCGTGTCTTCGTCGAAGAACGTGACCGCGGTCACGCAAGCCAGTGACGCAAGCAAAGCCGCCCGATCCTGCGCATTGTTCAACGGCCTGTCCGGCCCTTTACCGAGTCTTCGGGCCGATGCATCCGTATTGATGGCCACGACCAGGGTACCTCCCAACTGGGCCGCCTCATCCAGGTATGTCACATGACCACGATGCAAAATATCAAAGACACCGTTTGTAAACACCACAGGACGCGCCCAATCTCCCTGGGCAATGTGTTGCGCACATACCTCGGGGGACAGGATTTTGCTCTCAAATCTTGCGGTCATTTCATCCGTCCGAGCGCATCAAACCGCTGAAGGCGCAGAAGGCAAAATACCCGGTACAACCAGTGGGACCGCGCGCAATAACTCCTTGCGATACCGATTCAGATCCTGAACAGTTTTAAAAGAACTGTCCATCAATAAAGACATATTGTGCAAAATACGCGTGCTGACTTTGCCTTCCCAGTCTTTGTCGAAGTGAATCTGATGATCAAGCCAACGCTCAAGCCAGCCAGGCTCTGGCAGCTTGGATTGCACCGTATCGTTCGGGAACATGTCTTTATTGACGTGCAAATTGGTCGGATGCAGCGCCTGAGGCGTGCGATGCGCCGAAGCCATCAATACGCCAATTTTTGAAAAGGCGATGCGCGCTTGAGTCGCAATATCCGCACCGCGCTGTGTCAAGGCACGTTTCATGTAGCGCAAATAAGCGCCTGCATGTCTGGCTTCGTCCTGAGCGATGATGTTGTATATCGCCTTGATCACAGGCTCGGTATGCCAGTCAGAGGCACGGCGATACCAGTGGTTCAGACGCACTTCACCGCAGAAATGCAACATCAAGGTCTCAAGTGGCGGGGCAGGATCAAACTCGAAACGCACGCGATGCAACTCTTCCTCTGTCGGGACCAAATCAGGCGCGAACCGACGCAAGTATTCGATCAGTACGAGTGAGTGCTTTTGCTCTTCGAAAAACCAGACCGACATGAAGGCTGAAAAATCACTGTCATCACGGTTGTCGCGCAAAAACATCTCCGTGGCGGGCAACGCGGCCCACTCCGTGATCGCATTCATCTTGATCGTCTGGGCCTGCTCATCACTGAGTTTGCTCCGGTCGAAATCGTGCCAGGGAATATCGGTGGCCATGTTCCAGCGCACCGACTCCATGGACTTGAAAAGTTCTGTGTAAAGCATCATTCACTGCCTTAAAAATTCAGCTCAGACCGGTGTTGCTCAAAGATAAGATCTGCCGCTAAAGGTTCAACAAACAAACTCATCGGATCAAGGCCCAAAGAGCCACACCCAATGCCAGGGCCGCAACGCCCGTTAAAGCAACCAGCAAACGATTGCCCTGCTCGCGCGCTTTGCGCGAGCGCTGCAACTCTGACAACACCGCGGACGTGACATCCGGGCGGGTGAGTTGCGCGTACAACAACCGAGGAAACTCGGGTAGCCACTGCGACCACTGCGACGCTTCCTGCGTCACTTTCTTTTTGATGCCCTTGAGCCCGACTCGCTCGTGCATCCAACGCTCTAAATAGGGTTTAGCTGTTTTCCACAAGTCTAACTGCGGATCGAGCTGACGGCCGAGTCCCTCCACGTTCAGGAGGGTCTTTTGCAACAACACCAACTGGGGTTGAATTTCCACATTAAAGCGCCTGGAAGTCTGAAAAAGACGCAAAAGCACCTGTCCCAGAGATATTTCCGCCAGCGGACGATCAAAGTAAGGCTCGCACACGGCGCGCACGGCGCCCTCGAGCTCTTCCTCGCGGGTAGTGGGAGGCACCCAGCCAGATTCGATGTGCAAACGCGCCACGCGACGATAGTCCCGCTGAAAAAAAGCCAGGAAGTTTTGAGCCAGGTAGTTTTTGTCAAATTCGGACAATGACCCTACGATGCCAAAATCCAGAGCAATGTAACGCCCAAGTGTCTCGGGACGATCGGACACATAGATGTTGCCAGGGTGCATGTCGGCATGAAAGAAACCGTCATCAAACACTTGTGTGAAAAAGATTTCAACACCAGTTTGAGCCAGCTTGGGGATATCCACACCTAACTCACGCAACCGGTCAATCTGACTCACGGGGATGCCGTACATGCGCTCCATCGTGAAAACATTCGTCGCGCAATAGTCCCACATCACTTCGGGGACCCACAGCAAATTAGGCCTTGGACCATCGCTGGAAAAGTTGCGACGCAACTGGCTGCAGTTGGAGGCTTCTCTGAGCAAATCAAGCTCATCATGCAGATGCTTGTCGAACTCGCCCACCACCTCGCGTGGCTTGAGGCGACGTCCGTCTGGGGCAAGACGTTCGATCAAGCCCGCCAATACCCGCATGAGAGACAAGTCCTTGTCGATCACCTCAAGCATGCCTGGCCGGAGCACCTTGACTGCGACATGACGCCCATCGTGCAGCACCGCGAAGTGCACCTGCGCGATCGAGGCTGACGCCACCGGATCCTGGGCAAACTGCGCAAACAGCTTAGACGTCGGCGCGCCGAGCGCCGCCTCGATAATGGCTGCAGCTTGGTCTGAAGGAAAGGGGGCGACCCGATCCTGGAGTAAGGTGAGCTCGTCAGCGATGTCGGGCGGAATCAAGTCTCGCCGCGTTGACAACACTTGACCGAATTTGACAAATATTGGACCGAGAGACTCAAGCGCCAGACGCAATCTCAAACCGCGAGGCATTTTTGGACGCGACCCCAGACGAACCAACCAAAGCAAGCGAACCGCCAGGGGATGGTCGATACCGGAGAGCACGAGCTCATCCAATCGATATCGCAAGGCAACGACGATAATGCGAACCAGACGTGGCACGGACATCATCGCTGTGCCCCTAATGATCGCTCAAGCCGCTGGACTCTGCCTTGCAAGCGAGCATGCGATTGTTCGAGTCTCTCGAGAGCCGCCAGCAAGCCCGACTGTTCGCTCTTATGCGCCAGCATTGCAGGCTTACCCACGAGCGCATCAGTTTCCTCGGACAAGTATTCGGCAAGATTCTGAGAAAGACTCAAACCAAAGGTTTGCGCAGTGTTCAAGACCTGCTTTGCGCCTCTGACCAGGCGACGAGCAGGCACATCCCCTAACCATTGGGCTAGCGCATCCTCTGGGTCGGGTCTGAGATCCCGCGCGAGTTCGGACATCACCTGCGCGAGAGCCGCCTGGCCCGACACATGGACATATTCAGCCATATCCGGTTTGCGCGACTGACCTAACAGAGCGATCGGATTAAACTTTTCAACCAGAATCTCGAGCGTCACGTCCGGCACAGCACTGTCATGCGCGCGCACGAGTTGCCCGTCCGGCTCGATGCTCCAGTTGAGCTGAAAGCCGCCAACAGTGATGCGGATGGTTTTGCCGGCATGCTGAGCCAAACGCTGAGCGGCCCACACTTGCTGCTGCGTCAGAGTATTGATCGCCACAGCCATTGCCTGGACTGGATGCGCGGGGACAAAACCGAAAAGAGTGGTGGAGATACTATTCACCTTAGTGTGGCGGAGCCTAATCAAGCATTTTAACGGTTGTCGCGTCACTTCCCAAACAAAACGCCCGCTATTGCGGGCGTTTTGCCTGATTCACCTGAATAAACTAAGTCATCAACTCGCTTGGCTGACAGGGATCTGCTGGATTCCTGCGAGTAACCAGCCGCCTTGCTCAGGCTTAAAGAGGTTCCAAACCTCTTCAAAACGGAAAGCTTCGGCACCGGCTTGCTCTCTCAACATGCCCGAAAAGCGCACGCTCGCCAAATGACCGTCGTTGACTTTCTCAATTCCGAGAAGCTCGGCGTTGAGCAACACCACTTCAGTGTGGTTCTCTTCGATACGGTCGCTAATTTGAGCTTGCAGCTCTTTCATCAGATCATCGGTCAGGAAATTACGCATTTCAGCGATATTGCCGCTGTCCCAAACCTTCTGGATCGACACGAACTGCTTTTTAGCTTCGCTCAAGAAACGCTGGGTATCGAAATCAACAGGAATAAACCAGTTTTGATCTGGTGCAGGCGCATCTGATCCAAAACCAGCTGCTGACATGGACCCTGTCGCCGATGGTGGCAAAGCGACCGGAGCTTGCGACACAGGCTCGCTGCTTTCGCGCCACATGCCATTTGGCTGGGCGGTCGCGTTTCCTGCCCCCATGCCGGCACCCTCTGCAGCGGGTTGAGGACCGCGCATTTTGCGCAAAACGAACATCACGCCAAAGACCACAACACCTGCGATCAGAGCCAACACTAGGAAATCTGCAAGGGCGCCGCCTAAGCCTAAGTGTGACAGCAAGGCCGCAATACCCAGACCTGCGGCGATACCGGCCAGAGGGCCGAGCCATTTTGACGCACCCGTTTTGGCGGCGGCACCTGCCGTCGCAGCACCTGCTGCTGCGGGCGCTGTCGCGGCACGCTGTGTGGTTGTACTCGTCGCCGAGGAAGGTTGCGCGGTATTTTGGTTGGTGACGTTGCTCGACTGACGGCCGGCATTACCACCCTTGCCAACACGGGCGGCCTCCGCGTCAAAAGTCACGGCAGTGAGAGCCAGTCCGCTCACTGCTACGAGGGCTGCAGCAAAGAAACGAATCAGAGGACGAGACATTGAGTGCTCCTGGGCGGAAAACGCCTGTTAATGAAACAAAAAACACTAGAAAAAAAACGGATTCAGCGAAAAGCTGAATACAAGCTGAATAATACCTGAATCTTACTAAAAGCTGAACGTTTTTTGTCAATCATAGACTCCCGTTGAACCTTAAAGTTCAACGGTCAGACTCAGACCATTTTGATGCCTTCATGCAAAGCCGTGAGTCCCGCTGTCAAATTGAAATACTGTACGCGGGAGAGACCTGCCTGCTCCAGCATGCCCTTAAGCGTATCTTGGTCTGGATGCATGCGAATGGACTCTGCCAGGTAGCGATAGCTATCCGCATCGCCTGCTACTTTACTGCCCAGCCAAGGCAGCACATTAAAAGAATACCAATCGTAAGCAGGCGCGAGGGGTTTGGCGATGCGGGAGAACTCCAGCACCAGCAACTTCCCGCCGGGACGCAACACACGCGTCATCTCCGACAGCGCGCGATCCTTGTGCGTCATATTGCGCAAACCAAACGCGACCGTCACACGGTCAAAATAATTGTCGGGAAATGGCAAATGTTCGGCATCACATACGGCACAAGGCAAAACAACCCCGTCATCGAGCAGTCGATCCCGACCCACGCGCAGCATTGAATCATTGATATCAGTCAGCCAAACTTCACCCTGTGGACCAGCCTTTAGTGCAAAGGCTCGTGCGAGATCGCCCGTCCCGCCCGCGATGTCGAGCACCTTCATCCCGGGCCTGACCGCTGCGCGACCGATCGTGAAAGATTTCCAGACCCGATGCAAACCTGCGGACATCAAATCGTTCATGACATCGTAACGGGCGGCAACAGAATGAAAAACCTGGGCCACCTTGCCGGCTTTTTCGGACTCGTCGACCGTCTGGAAACCAAAGTGTGTCTTTTCTTGGGACATAGTTATTCGCTCAAATCAATGCAATGCCCAGTTTAATCTCTCAGCAGCCTTTTCCACGAGGAAAAAGCATAAACTGCAAGCTCTTTGCCAAGAGGCTTCACACCGCATCCGAGTAAACCGATCAGCATGTCTTCGATCACCTACACTTTGCGCCCCCAGGGCGACCGCTGTCTCAGCATTGACTTTGGTGACGCCATCAGCCTTGAAACCGGTGAGCTCTGCCTGTCCGCCGCAGCGACACTGGAGCGCGCCCGACTTCAAGGCGTCACGGACATCGTGCCCTCCTACACCGCCGTCGCACTTTTCTATCAGCCGGGTGTCGATTTCGGTGGCACCGACTTTGGCACGCTCTCTCAACAAGTTCGTGACACGCTCAGTGCGGATCTCGTCCAAGCCACCACTTCGGCGCGACAGATCAAGATCCCAGTTTGCTATGGCGGCAAACACGGTCCGGACTTGAGCGAAGTTGCCCGGAAAATCGGCATCTCCGAACAAGAGGTCATCCGCATCCACACCAGCCCGGGCTGCATGGTGTTTGGTCTCGGTTTTTCTCCCGGTCACCCTTATATCGGGGTGCACGATCCCTTGTTTGCACTGCCGCGGCGCGATGTCCCCCGGACAGCAGTGCCCGCGGGATCCGTCGCGATCGCCAACCGTCAATCCACGATTTATCCCACACTCTTGCCGGGAGGATGGCATATCTTGGGTGCAACTCCACTGAAGCTCTTTGACCTCAAACGTTCTCAACCCTCTCTTTTGCTGCCCGGCGATCAGGTCCACTTTGTCTCCATTTCCGAGCCTGAGTACGACAAGCTTGCCGCCGAGCTAGCCAAGGAGGGCGCATGAGCATGCGCGTTCTTAAACCAGGCATGCTGTCGAGTTTTCAGGATGAAGGTCGGATCGGCCATCAACCGCTTGGGGTCTCTGTCGTGGGAGCGATGGACCAGCGCGCGCACCGGCTCGCCAATATCCTCGCGGGCAATCTGACCGACTGCGCGAGTCTTGAAATCACGCTCACGGGTCCCGCCCTGCAGTTCACCGAAGCTTGTTGTATCGCGATCTGTGGCGCAGACCTCAGCCCGACCTTGAATGGAAAACCTGTCGCGATGAATCGGCCGCTGGTTGTCCGTGCGCAAGACGAGTTGCAATTTGGCGCGAGGCGACATGGCACACGCGCTTATTTGGCAGTGCATGGCGGCTTCGCGATTCCCGAAGTACTTGGCAGCCAGAGTACCTATCTGCGCAGTCACTTTGGCGGCTGGCAAGGACGCGCGCTCAAGCGCGGCGATGAGATTCCGTTGCGTCGCCCCCTGAAAGAAACGGGACTCGATGGTGGTGCGCTTGAAACACTGGCGCAATCGCTTTGGTCGATCAAGCTCTATTTACCCAGCATCATTGCAGGCTCCACCCGGGCGCGCATCCGTCTCATCAAGAGTGTGCAATGGGATGAATTCACGCCTGACAGTCGCGAGGCCCTGGTGAATGAGCCTTTCCGGATCAGCCCCGACTCGGAGCGTATGGGTTATCGCCTGCAAGGTCCCGATATTTTGATGACAAAACCCAGGCAAATGATCTCCGAGGCCACGACTTTTGGCACAATACAAGTACCTGCAGGGGGTCAGCCCATCGTGCTGATGGCCGATCGGCAAACGACCGGAGGCTATCCAAAAATCGCCTATGTGGCCACGGTGGATTTACCCTTGCTCGCGCAAATGGGACCCGGCGACAGGGTGCAGTTTGAACTCGTGTCTCTAGAGGCGGCTCAGGCTCTGGACGCCTCCCGCATCCGCGCTTTTCACGACCTTGAGCAGGCGCTCGCGCCCCTGCGGACTTTATTGCTTAATCATTAAGGATCTCAATCATGGCACTGCGAATTGATTTGAATTGCGACATGGGCGAAAGCTTTGGCGCCTGGAAAATGGGCAATGACGAGGAAATCCTCCCTTTTGTCTCCTCGGCCAACATCGCCTGTGGTTTTCACGGTGGAGACCCTGCAACGATGCGTAAAACTGTTGCCGCTGCCCTTAAACATGGCGTATCGATCGGCGCGCATCCTGGTCTGCCTGATTTACAAGGCTTTGGTCGCCGCAACATGGCGATCACCGATCAGGAAGCCTACGACATGATGGTGGTCCAGATCGGTGCGCTCGCGGGTGTCGCCGCCTCTCAAGGCACGCGTCTGCGTCACGTCAAGGCGCATGGACAGCTCTACAACATGGCAGTCAAAAACGAGGGTTTGACTCGAGCGCTGGCGCAAGCTACTTACGATGTGGACAAAGAACTTGTTTTTTTCGCTCTGGCTGGCAGCCAGATGATTCCGATTGCCGAATCAATCGGACTCCGCGTCGCCAGTGAAGTGTTTGGTGACCGCAACTACTCGCCCGATGGCACTCTGAGCCCGCGTAACCAACCTAACGCGATGATTACTGACGTACAGCAATCGATCAAACAAGTGTTGCAGATGGTCAAAACCGGCACACTAACCGCCAACGATGGCACGATCGTCAAAGTCCGTGCAGACACACTCTGCATTCATGGCGATCAGCCTGGCGCCGTCACCTTCGCCAAGGCCATTCGTGAAGCCTTACGCGCCGAGGGCATCGAAGTCGGCGTGTAGGCTCTTGTTGTGCGAGCGCGGTTTTCGTTTTAGACGAGAACGCGCTCGATACCACCGTCATTGGCTTTTTTAACGTAGTCTTCCAGCCAGTTTTCACCCAGAATGTGCTTGGCCATTTCAACCACGATGTAGTCTGCTTTGGCGCCGCTATCCGCTTCAAACCTGGACAAACCTTGCAAGCACGAGGGGCATGAGGTCAGGACTTTGATCTCACCCTCGAAACCATCCCCGCGCAATGTCGCATCATTTTTGGCGAGCTCCTCTTCCTTGCGGAAACGGACTTGAGTCGAAATGTCCGGGCGCGTGACCGCCAACGTACCTGACTCACCACAGCAGCGCTCGGTCTTGATCGCTGTGTCGCCCAACAGAGAACGCACTGTTTTCATCGGATCCTGCAACTTCATCGGTGTATGGCAAGGATCGTGATACATGTAGCGCGTTCCTTGAATGCCCTCGAGCTTGATATCCTTTTCCAACAGGTACTCGTGGATATCAATCAAACGACAGCCCGGAAAAATCTTGTCAAACTCGTATCCAGACAACTGGTCATAGCAAGTCCCGCAACTCACCACGACGGTCTTGATGTCGAGGTAGTTCAGCGTATTGGCGACGCGATGAAACAGCACGCGATTGTCCGTGATGATCTTTTCAGCTTTGTCGTTCATCCCGTTGCCACGCTGCGGGTAACCGCAACACAAATATCCTGGCGGCAAGACTGTTTGCACACCGGCATGCCACAACATCGCCTGCGTTGCCAGACCCACTTGGGAAAACAAGCGCTCAGATCCACAGCCGGGGAAATAAAACACCGCCTCGGTATCGGCCGGAGCTTCGGGCGGACGAATGATTGGCACGTAGTCCGCGTCTTCAATATCCAGCAACTTGCGCGCAGTCTGTTTAGGCAACCCGCCCGGCATTTTCTTGTTGATGAAATGCACGACTTGCTCTCGCAAGGGCGCCTTGCCAACTGTCGCAGGTGGTTTTGCAGTTTGTTTGCGTGCAAACTTGGACAACAGATCGCTCGCCATGCGCTGGACTTTGTAGCCCACGCCCACCATCGCAGCTCGGGTCGCATTGATCGTCGCAGGGTCTTTGGCATTCAAGAAGAACATCGCGGCAGAAGTGCCGGGATTGAACGACTTGCGTCCCATGCTGCGCAACAGCGCCCGCATATTCATCGACACGTCGCCGAAATCGATATCGACAGGACAAGGGTTGTAGCACTTGTGACAGACCGTGCAGTGATCAGCCACATCCTCAAACTCTTCCCAGTGTTTGAGGCTGATGCCGCGACGCGTTTGCTCTTCGTACAGGAAGGCCTCGATCAACAGCGAAGTGGCCAAGATCTTGTTGCGCGGTGAATAGAGCAGATTTGCACGAGGGACATGTGTCGCGCATACGGGCTTGCATTTGCCGCATCGCAAACAATCCTTGATCGAATTGCTGATCGCACCGATCTCGCTTTGTTGCATGATCAAGGACTCGTGTCCCATCAGACCAAAGCTCGGCGTCCAGGCGTTACGCAAATCCGCACCCGGCATCAACTTGCCGGCATTGAAATGATCGTTTGGATCGACACGACGTTTGTAATCCTGAAAAGGCAACAATTCCGCTTCAGTCAAAAACTCGTACTTGGTCAAACCGATCCCATGCTCACCTGAAATCACGCCATTCAGATCGCGCGCGATTTGCATGATTCGCACAACCGCGTCATTGGCTTCGCGCAACATCTCATAGTCATCGGAGTTCACGGGAATATTGGTATGCACATTGCCGTCACCAGCGTGCATGTGCAAAGCCACAAAGACACGGCTCTTGAGCACGCGATCGTGAATAGCCTGCATTTCGGTCATCACAGGGGCAAAATCTGTTCCACCGAATACGCCAGCCAGATCCCCTCGCACCTCGTCTTTCCAGGAAATCCGCAAGGTGCGATCCTGCACCACGTCAAACAGGCGCGCCTCGGGCTGCGATGTCAATCGCTCGACCAGAACGGGTTCAAGTGCACCCAAGCCATGCGCAGACAGGCCCGACAAGGCTTCGCGCAGAGGCGCATCCAGGTGCTCAAGCACCCATTGCCAGCGGGCGCGCACGCGCATCAGGAGTTCGACGGCCCGACGTCGGCGCTCATCGAGGGACTCCTCGAGCAATGCGCCTTCTTCACTGCCACGGTCAAGCTTGGCGATCGGCAGCTCACCTTCGAGAGCGGACTGCAGCGCGTCGAGTAACTTAAGCTTATTGTGGGTGGATAGTTCGATATTGATCCGTTCAATGTGATCGGTGTATTCGCCCATGCGCTCAAGCGGAATCACAACGTCTTCATTGATCTTGAAAGCGTTGGTATGGCGAGCAATCGCCGCGGTGCGCGAACGATCGAGCCAAAACTTCTTGCGCGCCTCGGCGCTCACGGCAATGAAGCCTTCACCATGACGTGTATTGGCCAAACGAACCACTTCGCTGGTCGCATGCGCGACCGCAGCTTCATCGTCACCAACGATGTCACCAATCAGCACCATCTTGGGCAAGACACCACGCTTGCTTTTTGTGGCGTATCCCACCGCGCGGAGATAGCGCTCGTCCAGATGTTCAAGACCCGCGAGCAACGCTCCACGCGCACGCCCCTGAACATCCAGATAGTTTTTAATTTCAACAATCGAAGGAATCGCGTCGCGGGCTTGGCCAAAAAACTCCAGACAAACCGTACGCGTATGGCTTGGCATGCGATGCAATATCCAACGGGCTGCAGTGATCAAGCCATCGCAACCTTCTTTTTGCACACCCGGCAAGCCAGACAAAAACTTGTCCGTGACGTCCTTTCCCAAACCAACCTTGCGAAAACGCGCACCATCGATCTCAAGGATTTCTGTACGCAACACGCGCGAACCCGCAGGCGCGCTGCCATCAGACCATTTGAGCTCAAAACGAACCTGGCCCGCCTCGTGAATTTTGCCCAGATTGTGCTCAAGTCGTGTGACATCGAGCCAGTTGCCTTCGGGATCGACCATCCTCCACCAGGCCAGATTATCCAGCGCGGTCCCCCACAGCACGGCTTTTTTACCGCCGGCATTCATCGCAACGTTGCCGCCCACGCAAGAAGCATCGGCTGAAGTAGGATCGACTGCAAAGACAAAACCGGCCGCCTCGGCAGCTTCGGAAACTCGCTTGGTGACCACGCCGGCTCCGGCCCTAACCGTTGCGACCTGCGTGGCGACACCGGGCAAAGCACCCAATTCAACAGCACCCAGTGTGTCGAGCTTTTCCGTATTAATGACCGCGGACCGCCAGGTCAAAGGGATCGCACCACCGGTATACCCTGTGCCACCGCCTCGCGGAACAATCGTCAGACCCAGCTCAATACAGCCACGCACCAGAGCGGCGATTTCATTCTCATCATCCGGTGTCAGCACCACGAAGGGGTACTCGACACGCCAATCGGTCGCATCCGTCACATGTGACACACGCGACAAACCATCGAATTTAATATTGTCCTTGGCTGTGATCTTGCCCAGTACTTTTTGCACCTGGCGACGCAAACGCGCCGTTCTCTCGAATTCTTGCTCGAAAGCCTGCACGGCGGCGCGCGCACGCTCGAGCAAAGTCGCGACTTTTTCATCACGGCCGAGATCGTCGGTCATCCGACGACGATCGATCTCGGTGAGCCGATGTTCGAGCGCCTCGATCAAGAGCTTGCGACGCTTGGGGTTGTCCAGCAAATCATCTTGCAAGTAAGGGTTGCGACGCACCACCCAGATATCGCCCAAGACCTCGTACAGCATACGTGCAGAGCGACCTGTCTTGCGCTCGCCGCGCAAATCGGACAACAAGGTCCAGGCATCATCCCCGAGCAAGCGACACACGACTTCCCGATCGGAAAAGGAGGTGTAGTTATAAGGGATTTCACGCAAGCGGGACTGCGCGTCATGCGCGGGCTCAGCATTCAATAAATGGGTAGGAAACGGGGCGTTCATAGGTCCGGGTTCAGGTAATTGCCCTTAAAGAGACATTTTAAGTCATCGGGCAGCGGCGTACCCAATAACCTTTAAATCAAGGGGTCGCGCGATAGCTAAGTAGGGGCAATCGTCCAGGCCAGGATCCAGGCGATGGTCAAATAGCGACCAAACTTGCCTATCGCCATGTAAATGACACATTGCCAAAAAGGTAAGCGCAACCACCCAGCCACTGCGCACAAAGGGTCTCCCACCACAGGGACCCAGGCCAATAACAGGGCAGGTGCGCCAAACCGCTGCACCCAGCGCTCGGCGCGCGCGCGCGCTGGGGTTAAAACTGGCTTGGGATCAGCATGCAGCGGGGTGACCATGTCGCGCCGCCTGGTTGCGCGCCATCGTCCGAACAGTCCGTGCGCGCCCGCACCCATGCCATAACTCACCAGGCCCCCCAGCGTATTTCCAAGCGTGGCCACAGCAATCGCCATCCAGAACCTCTCGGGCACCGCGACCAGATAGCCGACCAACACAGGCTCGGAACCAACCGGCAAAATCGTCGCGGCCAGCAAACTCATCACAAATAGTGCGGGCAATCCAAAGCCAGGCAAAGCCAGCCACGTCAATAGACCCTGTATGAACTCGTCCAGAACGTACCCCCGTCGATACACATCAGAATTAGCACTTGAAAATCACCCGCCACAAAGGGCATCGTCAGGGCCAAAGCCCCCGTGGGATAATGTCACATCAGTCGGCAGTCAAATCAGGAACACCATGGCCACGGATTATCTCAGACGTATTCTTACCTCCAAAGTGTATGACGTTGCGGTCGAAACTCCGCTGGAACACGCCCCTCAGCTTTCCCAACGTATTGGCAACACCATCTTACTCAAGCGTGAGGACACTCAGTCAGTCTTTAGTTTCAAGCTGCGCGGCGCCTACAACAAAATGGCCCATTTGCCCAAGTCGGCACTCGCGCGAGGCGTGATTGCCGCCTCCGCGGGTAATCACGCGCAAGGCGTCGCCCTGTCGGCCAAACGTCTTGGTTGCAAGGCCGTGATCGTGATGCCCACAACGACACCTGGCGTCAAAATCGATGCTGTTCGCGCACTGGGCGCCGAGGTTGTGCTCCACGGCGACAGCTTCACCGATGCCTATGGCCACGCTCTGACACTTGAAAAAAAACATCAACTGACGTTTGTGCACCCCTTTGACGATCCCGACGTGATTGCCGGTCAAGGCACGATCGGCATGGAGATCCTCCGCCAACACGCCGAGCCCATTGAAGCGATTTTCGTCGCGATTGGCGGTGGGGGGTTGATCAGCGGCATCGCTGCGTATGTGAAACAAATCCGTCCCGAGATCAAAGTCATTGGTGTCCAGACCGTTGACTCGGATGCCATGGTACGCAGCATTAAAGCGGGTCGGCGCGTGACCCTCACAGATGTGGGCTTGTTTTCCGATGGCACGGCTGTCAAGCAGGTCGGTGTCGAAACCTTTCGCTTGACGCGCGAGCTTGTCGACGACTATGTGCTCGTGGACACTGATGCCATTTGCGCGGCCATCAAAGATGTCTTCCAAGACACGCGCAGCGTGCTTGAACCGGCCGGCGCGCTCGCACTTGCGGGCGCCAAGCAATACGCCGCCGAACATAAACTCAAAGGCAAAACACTGGTCGCGATCGCCTGTGGCGCCAACATGAACTTTGACCGCCTGCGCTTTGTCGCCGAGCGCGCAGAGGTGGGTGAAGCGCGCGAGGCCATTTTTGCGGTGACGCTGCCCGAGCAACGCGGGAGTTTCAGAGCCTTTTGCGAACTTGTAGGCAATCGTAATGTGACCGAATTCAACTATCGCATTTCCGATTCGACTTCGGCCTATGTGTTCGTCGGGATTCAGGTCTCAAGTCTTACCGAACCCAACAAGATCGCGAATAACTTTCGCAAGCACGGCTTCGACACGCTTGATCTCACCCACGACGAGATGGCGAAAACCCATTTGCGTCACATGGTGGGCGGACGCTCCAACCTGGCCGGCAACGAATTGCTGTACCGCTTCGAATTCCCTGAGCGTCCGGGTGCACTGATGCGCTTTCTCAACTCCATGAAACCGGACTGGAACATCAGTTTGTTCCACTATCGCAATCAAGGCGCCGACTACGGACAAATTCTCATCGGTATCCAGGTGCCGCCGGGTAGCAAGAAAGCGTTCAAAGACTTCCTAGAAGAAGTGGGTTACCCACACTGGAATGAGTCAGAAAATCCAGCTTACAAATTGTTTTTGTAATGTGGCGGAAAGACTTGAGCGCACTTGAGCGCTAGTCGCCAGTGAACTGGCAAACACTAAAAAAAGGCGTGTCTGTCTGAGCGATTTTGGCTGAGCCACCGAGGTCGGGCAAATCCACAATCGCAGCCGCCTCGACCACGTTTCCACCAAGCAGCTGAAGCAACTTGATCGCAGCGAGCATCGTGCCGCCCGTCGCCACCAAATCATCGACGAGTATGACTCGCTGACCGGGCTTGACTGCATCCTGATGAACTTCGACCGTGGCATCCCCATACTCAAGGCTATATGACTGTGCAACGGTTTTATGTGGCAATTTTCCCTCTTTGCGAACAGGCACAAAACCAACGCCCAGGGCATACGCCAAAGCACTGCCAAAAATAAACCCGCGGGCATCGATACCCACAACCAAATCAATGCGCTGACGCATGTGACGGTAGACGAAAATATCAATCAAGGCCCTGAATGCTCTTGGGTCCTGCAAGAGTGGCGTGATGTCACGAAACATCACCCCCGGCTTGGGCCAGTCCGGAATCGTTCTGATCAGCCCGCGTACGATTTCCATCGGATCCTGATGTGAAGGGATGATGGGCATGATCATGAGATAGCACTCCGAGAGGGGTCATTCGCATACTGCGCAGGCTAGTTTAAGCGGCTTTCACTCGTACCGCTCTGGAAACTCGCAACGCCTTGGCGCGCGCAGCCTCGACCGAGACATCCGTTGCCAGGCCCACGCCCATACGACGCTTCACAAAAGACTCGGGCTTTCCGAACAGCCGCAGATCCGTGCCGGGCTCGGCCAACGCCTGGGCAACGCCTTCGTAACGGACCGCTTTGGCCTCGATTCCGCCATAAATCACACTGCTTGCGGCCGGAGCTCGCAACGATGTGTCGACGGGAAGTCCTAACAGCGCGCGCGCATGCAATTCGAATTCGCTCTGCAATTGCGACACCAGCGTCACCAGGCCCGTGTCATGGGGGCGTGGACTGACTTCGGAGAACCACACCTGATCCCCCGACACAAAAAGCTCGACACCAAATAATCCTTGGCCTCCCAGATTTTCGGTGACCTCCCGGGCGATCTGTTTCGCGCGTTCAAGTGCGCGGCTCGACATGGGCTGCGGCTGCCAGCTTTCCACATAATCGCCACCTTGCTGCAAGTGTCCGATCGGCTCGCAAAAGTGCGTTTCAATCTGACCATTCACGCCTTTTGCACGCACAGTCAAGAGTGTGATTTCGTATTCGAAATCGATAAATCCTTCCACAATGATGCGATCGCCGCCAACGCGCGCACCCTCTCTGGCGATACTCCAGGCCGATTCGAGATCCTGCGGACCGCGTAAAACCGACTGGCCTTTGCCCGAAGAGGACATGACGGGCTTGACCAGACAGGGGAAACCCACTTCTTTGGTTGCCTCAGTCAGGGACGCGAGCGAGTCCGCAAACCGGTAAGGCGATGTGGGCAATCCGAGGGTTTCGGCTGCCAACCGGCGAATCCCCTCACGATTCATCGTGAGCTGGGCCGCACGGGCCGTCGGGGTGACACGAACCATACCGGCGGCCTCAAGCTCAACCAGCAAATCCGTTGCGATTGCTTCGATTTCTGGCACGATCAGATGGGGCCGCTCCTTTTCGATCAGGGCCCGCAGGGCGACCTTGTCGGTCATCGCCACCACATGCCCCCGGTGCGCCACTTGCTGCCCGGGCGCATCCGCATAACGATCCACCGCGATCACCTCAACCCCCAAACGCTGCAGAGCCAAAATCACCTCTTTGCCCAGTTCGCCTGCGCCCAACAGCATCACCCTGAGCGCGGCGCCAGAGAGAGGTGTCCCGAAATTAGCCTCATAAGGTGCGAGGGCCGCGGCAGGGGATGTAGAAGGCACATTCATGGGCGAGGTCATCGGGAATCCTGATTTGGAAACAAAGAGGCGCCAGAGTGCCACAGGGCGTGACCCGATGCAACCGAACCCAAAATCCGCATGTCAGAGCTGAAACGATTAAACTTGGTGGATATCTGCAACAACCTTTACCTCTATGGCAAAACAAGTGCTCCCGAATCCGACCCAAGCCGTCAGCCCTGGCGCGGCTGCGCTCGCCTCGGCCGAGAGAACACTCGCACTTGAGGCGCAAGCGATTCTCGAGCTTAAAAACCGGCTCAATGAACAGTTCGCCGAAGCCGTTTCCTTGATTTTGGGTTGTTCAGGACGCATTGTTGTCTGCGGCCTGGGAAAAACAGGCCACATCGCGCGCAAAATCGCAGCCACCTTTGCCTCGACCGGTACGCCCTCGTTTTTCCTCCATGCGGCAGAGGCCATTCATGGGGATATTGGCATGGTGGGCGGACAAGATCTCCTGATCGCGCTCTCCTACTCCGGCACCGGGCAAGAACTGCTCACCATCCTGCCCGCCGCTCACCGACTGGGTGTCAAAGTGATCGCCATCACAGGCAACCCACAGTCCGAGCTCGCCAGGCTCGCAGACACCCACCTCGACATCAGCGTGTCTCAAGAGGCTTGCCCGCTCAACCTGGCACCGACAGCGAGCACCACGACCGCCTTGGCACTGGGTGATGCGTTGGCCGTCGCATGCCTGGAGGCGCGAGGTTTCGGACATGAGGATTTCGCGCGCTCACACCCAGGCGGCGCGCTTGGCAGACGCTTGTTACTGCGCGTGTCTGACGTCATGCGCAATGGCAATGCGGTTCCAACGGTTTCAGCCGATGCTTCAGTCTTTCAGGCCCTGGAGGAAATCTCACGCAAAGGCATGGGCATGACCGCCGTTCTGGATGCTGGCGGCTGTGCCGTGGGCATATTCACCGACGGTGACCTGCGTCGTTTGATTGAACGAAAAGGCGATGTCCGCAATCTAAGCGTTGCAGAAGGGATGACGCGAAGCCCCCGCCATATTGCGGCAGAAGCCTTGGCCGTGGATGCCGCAGCCCTCATGGATCGCCACAGACTGAATCAAATGCTGGTCGCCGATGCGCACGGCAAGCTTATTGGCGCCCTGCACATGCATGACCTGATGGCCGCCAAGGTTGTTTGAGACAAATTGAATGAATAGACCGAATTTAATCCCCCACCCTGCTGAAGCCCTGGTGCTGGCCCGCACACCCGTCGCGTTGCGCGAGCGCCTGACGCAAATCAAACTGATGGTGTTTGATGTGGATGGCGTGCTGACCGATGGCAGCCTCTGGTACGGCGAACATGGCGAAATGTTCAAGCGTTTCAATGCGCTCGATGGTCATGGTTTAAAAATGCTGACAACGAGCGGCATCAAAGTGGCACTCGTCACAGGTCGCGAGGGACCGATTGTCGACCGGCGTGCCGCCGAGCTCGGCCTGGGTGATGTCATTCAAAATGTGCGTGACAAGGGCGCAGTGTTGGCAGAGCTTGTCGCGCGCCATCACCTGACACTCGAGGAATCGGGCTTCATGGGTGACGATCTGATTGACCTGCCCGCCATGCAACGCGCAGGCTTTGCAGCCAGTGTGCCTGACGCTCCCGCCTATGTCACGCAAGCCGCCCACTGGGTCGCGACTAAATCAGGAGGCAAGGGAGCTGTTCGCGAATGCTGCGATTTGATCCTGGCTTCTCAGGGCCGGCTAGGCAACTTCTTTCAGCCTGGACGCCTGGGCCCAGGCGCCATTCAATGACAACCATCCTATGAAAGAGCGTGCCTCCATCGTCGTCTCGATTTTCATCCTCACTCTGCTGGTGATGGGAACGTGGTGGGCCGCCGACTACTCACAACGCGCCGTTCAAATCGATCCACCCAGCCGCCTCACCCATGAGCGCGACACCTGGGCTAAAGATGTCATACTTGTCCGCACTGATTCTAAAGGGATTGTCATCCATCGTCTTGAGGGTGATCTGTTAGAGCACTTTCCTGACGATAAGTCCTACGAGCTTCAGGCACCGCGCGCCTATACTCTCAAGGAAGAAAATCCACTCACGGTCGCCACCTCCAAAGTCGCTTTCATCTACGACGAAGGTGACAGAATTGTGATGCGAGGCGACGCAGTGCTACTTCGCCTGGGAGACGCTGAACGTCAACCACTTAATTTTCAAAGCGATGAAATCACGATACTGATCGATAAAGACCTGGCGTTCACGGACCTTCCTGCAGTCGCGACCAGTGGTCGTTCCAGAATGACCGGCATTGGCATGCGTTTTAACAACGCGACCCAACAGTTGGACGTGTTCAAATCGACCGATGTCGATATCGCCCCCAAAGACCAGCGAGAGAGTACAGAACCTCCTGCACAGCGAGCTAATCCATGATTTTCAATAATATTTACATATCCTTACGTCGGCTGATCGGACTCAGTTTGCTGGGACTCGCCTATGCGACCCATGCGCAAACCCCCCCTGCAACGCCCGCCAACCCGGCCGAAGAGCCCAGCACGACCATTCTCTCGGATACCTTGCGCTACGACGATACCAAGCGTGAAAGCACATTCACTGGCAAGGTCGTGATGACGCGTGGTTTGTTGACACTGAGTTCCGATGTGCTCTCCATGCGCGAAGATGCCGAGGGTTACCAGTATGGTGTGGCAACGGCCGATGCAGGCAAACGTGTTTTCATCCGCCAGGTGCGTCCCGAAAATTTCGAAGTCCTCGAAGGCGTTGGACTCAAAGCGGACTATGACGGTAAAAATGAAACCTTCGATCTGATTGGACAGGCAGTTGTCACTCGATACATCTGTGGCAAACACTTCGATACCGTCAGCGGTCAGCAGGTCCGCTACAACCAAAAAACAGATGTCTATCAGGCCTTTTCCGGCCCAGACTCCTTCAATCCCGATGGTCGTGTGCGTTCTGTTGCGCAGCCTAAAGCGCGCACCGAAGCTGCCATCGCCGCCTGCCGGGTTTCGCAGGCTACCACCAACCCAGCGCCCTCGCTGACCCCGACATCAACGCCTAGCGCCCTACCTGGCCGTTAAATCCCGAATCTTCTCCATGCAAACATCGCACACTTCTTCCAGTACAGATTTACAGGCCCTTGCAACCCCCGGGCAACTTACTGCTACTGGTCTGCGCAAGTCTTACGGCGGCCGCATGGTGGTGCAAGATGTCTCGATCTCCGTCAAGAGCGGGGAAGTCGTGGGCCTACTGGGACCGAACGGCGCGGGTAAAACCACCAGTTTCTATATGATTGTCGGACTGGTCGCAGCCGATGCGGGTCGAATTGAAATCGACGATACCGTCATCAGCAGCATGCCCATACACAAGCGCGCACGGCTCGGCCTGTCTTATCTTCCACAAGATGCATCGGTATTTCGACGACTGACCGTCGAAGAAAATATTCGAGCGGTACTCGAGCTTCAGATCGACAATGACGGGAAAAAATTTTCTCCAAAGAAAATCGAAGAGCAACTCAATGCCTTGCTCGAAGAGTTACAGATCACGCACATCCGCCGCAATGGCGCGTTGTCTTTATCAGGTGGCGAGCGTCGTCGCGTTGAGATTTCTCGCGCCCTGGCCACGCGTCCCCGGTTTATTTTGCTGGATGAACCCTTCGCGGGCGTAGACCCGATCGCCGTGATCGAAATTCAGCGTATCGTGCGTTTCCTAAAAAGTCGCGGCATTGGCGTGCTCATCACGGATCACAACGTCCGTGAAACGCTCGGTATTTGCGATCGTGCCTACATTATCAGCGAAGGCAAGGTTCTCACGACAGGTCAACCTGACGACATCATCAATGATGCCTCCGTGCGTCGCGTCTATCTGGGCGAACACTTCAAGATGTAGGCCAAAAAGATAACGATTGGCCTTTCTTCAATGTTTTCTGTTGCAACGCACCGTTGAAAGTCTTGTCTAAACGCAAGAAATAGGGATTTTTACCCTTGATTTCTGTGCCCAAGTCACTAAACTGAAACTATCAAAACTTATTTAAAGGAGTTCCTCACGCCAAAACTGTCGTATGTGTTTGCACATCGATCTATCCCTTTTATGGAGAGTACGCAATGAACCTGAACATTACTGGTCACCATCTTGACGTCACCCCAGCTATCCGGGAATACATCCACACAAAGATGACGCGCGTCCTGCGACACTTTGATCATGTCATCGACACGCAGGTGATCCTGTCACTCGAACCATTGAAGCACCGAGCGGAACTGACGCTCCATATCCGTGGTAAAGATATTCACTGCGAAGCCTCCGAAGACAACCTCTACGCCGCGATCGACTTGCTGATCGACAAGGTTGACCGCAAAGTGCTGCAACACAAGTCGCGCACTCAAAATCATCATCACCTTGCAGTCAAGCGACAAATCTTCGAAACTGCATAATCCTTAGGCGCCAACCGCCTTAAGGTCATCCAAGATGCCTGCCAAGATGGCGGGCATTTTTGTTTCCCTAAACTAAAAATAGCCACGTATCTTCCAGCTGCACTGCAGCATATAATTCTTTGCATGAAACTTTTGTCACGCATTTTGCCTATCAGCAATATCGTGCTTGACCTCACTGTCACCAGTAAAAAGCGTGCTTTTGAACAAGCAAGTCTTTTATTTGAAAATAACGACGGGATCGAGCGTGCGGCCGTTTATGAAAGCCTGTTCAACCGCGAGCGACTCGGATCGACTGGCCTCGGTGGTGGCATTGCCGTACCGCATGGCAGAGTCAAAGGCATCAAACACGCAGCGGCTGCTTTTTTTAGGCTATCGCGCCCGATCGCCTTTGAGGCGCCCGATCGCGAACCCGTGAGTCAATTGCTTTTTCTGATCGCCCCGGAAGCCGAGACTCAACAACATCTCGATATACTTGCGGAAGTTGCACAACGGCTTTCTGACGCATCCCTGCGGGAGCGGCTGGCGACCGAAGTCGATCCGGGTGTTGTGCATCAACTGTTGACAACGGGCCAGGCCTAAACTCACATCCGGTCGGCCTCTTTACCCAACTATGGAGCCGCTATGCTGACGGTGCAGGACCTCGTGAATGACAATGTCGAAGACATTTGTTTCAAATGGATCGCAGGTCAATCTGCCGCGGATCGCTTGATTCCTGATAACGGTATGGCCGCAGCCGACTTGATCGGTCACCTGAATCTCATCCACCCCTCTCGCATTCAAGTATTTGGTCGCGAAGAGATGGATTACTACACCCGTTTCGATACGCGCAGGCGAACACACCATCTCGAAGAATTGCTCGCCGGTGGCGTGCCGGCGATTTTGCTCGCGGACAATCTGTCCGCCACCGACGACTTGATTGAAAACTGCGAGAACAGTCACGTTCCTCTTTTGTCCACATCAGTACCCGCCGCCGAACTCATCGATTTATTGCGTATTTACCTCGGACGAAGACTCGCGCCGACAACCACCGTGCATGGCGTATTTATGGACGTGCTTGGACTCGGCGTTCTGATCACTGGCGAGTCGGGGCTTGGCAAAAGCGAGCTGGCACTCGAACTGATCTCCCGCGGACACGGACTTGTCGCCGATGACGCGGTCGAACTCTCACGCACCGCACCGCACGCGATCGAGGGCCATTGCCCTGAGCTGTTGCGTAACATGCTTGAAGTGCGCGGCTTGGGTTTGCTCAACATCCGTACGATTTTCGGTGAAACCTCAGTGCGACGGAAAATGAAGCTCAAGCTAATCGTTCATCTCGTCCGTGCGACTGCGCAAGATAAATTTGAACGACTTCCTCTTCAAGACATGACCCAGGACATGCTGGGATGCCCCATCCGCAAGGTCATGCTCCAGGTCGCGGCGGGCCGCAACCTGGCGGTGCTCGTTGAGGCTGCCGTTCGCAATACGATTCTCAAATTACGCGGCATCGATACGCTCGCCGAGTTTATGGAGCGTCAGTCTGCAGCGATTGCGCAAGGTCAGGACTGACATGCCACAGCTCAAAGTTGTTCTGCTGACAGGAATATCCGGCTCTGGCAAGTCCGTCGCACTGCGCATGCTCGAGGATGCTGGCTATGTCTGTGTGGATAATCTGCCACTCAAGTTTTTACATGATTTCATCACGTCGATGCGTGATGACGCAGCCAGCAGAATCGCCGTCGCGATTGATGTGCGCTCTCCCGGCGAACTCGCCGAGATGCCCGCTGTCATCAGCACGCTCAAAGCTGCGCATACAGAGTTCCGTTTGATTTTTCTGGATGCGGACAACGAAACACTGGTACATCGCTACTCAGAGTCCCGCAGACGTCACCCGCTGGCTGAACGCCTGACCCAAAAGGGATTGAATGCTTCGTTGGAGGACTGCATTCAACAGGAGCGCGATCAGCTAAGCGACCTGCGCAATCTGGGACATGTCATTGACACATCCGGTTTGATGCCGGGACAATTACGTGCCTGGATCCGCGATCTCATCCAGGCCGATCGCAAGCCTCTGCTCCTGACCTTCGAGTCTTTCGCCTTCAAAGAGGGCGTGCCACGCGATGCGGATTTGGTCTTCGATGTGCGTTGTCTGCCTAACCCACACTACGACCCCACGCTGCGCCCCCTGACCGGCAAAGACCAACCTGTCGCAGACTGGCTCAAAAGCTTTGCCGATGTGGAGCAAATGATCCATGACATTGAGGGCTTTATCCGCAAATGGCTGCCGCGCTACACTGAAGACACGCGCAGTTATCTGACTGTGGCAATTGGTTGCACGGGTGGTAAGCACCGCTCAGTCTATATTGTCGAAGCCCTCGCGAAACGCTTCGCGACCCAACAACAACTTCTCGTGCGTCATCGCCATCAACCCGAACTTTCCGGATAACCATGGACATGCACAGGCTCTTGCGTCTTTTGAGTATTTGCATACTCTGCGGACTGATCGCAGCCTGTGGTTCACGCAAGGGTGGCGGCTATTACAAAGACGACGGACCGGGTGATTACACACCCGCCGACCTGGATCGTGTCCCGGATGCCGTTCCGAAAATCGAACCCCTTGCGCGCGGTCCAAACAAGCCCTACACCGCGCTTGGCAAAAGCTTCACCCCCGACGTGAGTGGTCAACCTTATCGCGTACAAGGTCGAGCCTCCTGGTACGGCCGAAAGTTTCACGGCAAACCCACGTCAAACGGCGAACGTTACGACATGTATGCCATGACCGCCGCTCACCCAACGCTTCCCATTCCGAGTTACGTGCGCGTGACCCGAGTCTCCACTGGCAAGACCGTAGTATTGCGCGTGAACGACCGCGGACCCTTTCTTGCTGGCCGAGTCATTGATTTGTCATATGTGGCGGCACACAAGCTTGGCGTGATCGCTCCGGGCAGCGCCGAGGTCATTGTCGAGCGCATCATGCCGGATGAAATTCGCACCTGGCGCGCGAGCGCGCCGACACCCGCACCCGCACCCGCACCTGCACCCGCGCCCGCACCCACTACTCAAGCAACCGCTCCAATCAACACTCAGGCTACCCCTGCTGCACCTGTCATTGCCCAACAACCAGCCCCTGCTCGTGCGCCCGCACCTCCACAGACATCCGTGGCAATGGCCTCAACAAGCGCGCAAGTCAACGCATCCGCTCCTGGCACGTTCTATCTCCAAGCTGGCGCCTTCAGTGATCCCGCACGCGCGCAATCCCTGGCTTCTGAGCTCACAGGCAAGGTCCCTGCGGACCTGAACGCAGGTGTCAAAATCGAACAAAGCGCCGGGAGTCTTTACAGAGTGCGAATCGGCCCCTTTGCCAGTCGTGAGGCCGCCTCGCAAGCGGGTGAAAGACTTCGAGACACCTCAGGCTTGCCAACCAGTCTGACAACACCCTAAGCCTGAGCCCTGTTCGTCTTGAGCCCGGTGTCTTGAGCCCGGTGTGTATAGCCCTCTTTTCTTTAACCTTCCTCGCGGCTTGCTTTGCGCGCGAGAGCCCTTGCATAGAGCGCATCGCGCGGCTGACCGGTCGCCTTTGCCGCAATACGCGCCACGTCTCGCACAGACAGCGACTCCAGCAAGGCATCGAGCCAGGCATCGACCGATGCGCTTTCCTCGACCTCGAGCGCTTCTGGTGACGTGATCACAGGCGGGTGAAGAATGACGACATACTCGCCTTGCTCGCGGTGTGCATCCTCCACGAGCCAGGTCGAGGCCTGCGCAAGTGACATCGACGCAATTTCTTCAAAGCGCTTTGTGAGTTCTCGCGCAAAGGTGACTTTCCGAGAAGGTCCGAGTACTGATAATGCATCAGCAACACTGCCGACAATTCTGTGAGGCGCCTCATAAAAGATCGTGGCGGCGGGTAGTTGTGTCCACTGTCTGAACCAGCGCTGCCTCGCCGCGGACTTGTTGGGCGCAAATCCCGCAAATACAAAACCAGGCGAGGCGTCTGTCGTCACACCGGTGGCCATCAAAGCGGTGATCAAGGCGCTCGCACCTGGCAAGGGAATCACCCGTAAGCCGGCAGCCCGGACCGCTTGCACCACGATCCCACCCGGATCGCTCACCGCCGGAGACCCCGCATCTGATACAAGCGCCACGCGCTGTCCGGACTGGATGCGCGCGACAATATCGGCGGCCGCAATCGTTTCATTGTGGCGGTGCGCCGCGATCAGCGGAGTATCAATCCCCCATGCCTTCAACAAGTTTCTACTCGCGCGCGTGTCTTCAGCCGCGATGACATCCGCCCTGTTCAAGGCATGCCAGGCGCGCAGACTTAAATCACCCAAGTTACCGATCGGGGTTGCCACAACATATAGCGTATGGGTCGGCCATTGCTGACCTTCCATGCGTTCACTCAATCGGTCCCAGGCTTCTGGTTTCGACTCCGACAGCGTTTTTTCGGATATTACGGATTGGCGAGTGTCATTCATCCTGTCAGTGTAGACCGCCCTGTCACGCTGCGCTACGCCAAAAAACACCTGATGCCCTTGTCACATCTCACAGACCTCACCGCTTTCCATCTCGCCCAGACCGCTCAAAAGCTCGCCATTCAAGCCAGAAGACGCAAACGAAATCGCCGGGATCAAACAAACAAACAACCAACAT